>Ga0209537_1000199_pt1 | contig 69931 bp, 71 predicted proteins | sample BioPla4DNA1_FD_187698 | JGI IMG/M metagenome (GOLD analysis project Ga0209537, IMG submission 187698) | Biogas fermentation microbial communities from Germany - Plant 4 DNA1 (SPAdes) (version 2) | ecosystem: Engineered > Bioreactor > Anaerobic > Digestate | place: Bielefeld, North... | reverse complement strand
GTTCCCCAGCTTCCGGCTCCCAGCACTGCTATTTTATGCTCCATATCTTGCCTCCTTATTATTTCTTAAAGCTTATTTTGGGCTCTTCTCCCCGTATAAGCCGTTGAAAATTGCTCCTGTGCCTTATTAATACGATGACGGCCATTACAATGTATATTACTATGTAATCCGGCATAAAAAACCACGCCACCGGAGGGAGGGATAATGCCGTCATAAGGCTGCCTACGGATACACGGCGACTGATGGCGAATCCGAGAGCGGCGATTGCCAGACAGATAAGAGCCATGACTGTATGAATGGTCAGAAGGACGCCAAAAGCCGTGGCTATCCCCTTCCCGCCCTTGAATTTATAAAAAGCAGGAAAAATATGACCCAGGAAAGCGGCAAATCCGCAGAAAACGGCAAGAGCTTCGCCCCCGATGAGTCTACCGATCAACACTGCAGCAACGCCTTTCAGCACATCGATCAACAGGGTAAAAAGAGCAGCTTTTTTCCCCATTACCCTAAGTACATTGGTGGTACCGGGATTTCCGCTTCCCTCTTTACGGATGTCCACGCCGGAAGCCTTGCTGATTATCGTAGCGGGAGAAAGATTTCCCAGCATATATGCAACTGCGCATGCCGCAATCCATATAACAATCATCTTTCCATCCATTGAAGAAAAATCAAACATCCTCTTTTTCTCCCTTCTCGCGAAATACGAATTTGATAGAGGTCCCCTGGAAGTCGAAACCTTCCCGGATCTTGTTCTCCAAGTAACGGGAATAGGAAAAATGCATCAGTTCGCGGCTGTTGACCTGGAAGGAGAAAAGGGGCGGCTTTACGCCGATTTGCGCTGCGTAATAGATCTTCAGCCGCTTACCTTTATCCGAAGGGGGCTGTCTCATCATGGTGGCATCGATAATGAGAGAATTCAGCTGACCCGTAGGAATCCGCTTCGCCCTGTTTTCCGACACGGCCTTTGCCAGTTCCATTACTCTGTCCAGCCTTTGTTGTTGAAGCACGGATATGAAAACGATGGGCGCATAGGAAATGAATACCAGCTCCTTCTGTATGTCCTTGCGATATTCATCCATGGTATGAGTATCTTTTTCTATAAGATCCCACTTGTTCACCACGATGACGATTCCCTTGCCTTCCTCATGAGCTATGCCTGCGATTTTCTTGTCCTGCTCCGTCACGCCTTCCGTGGCATCGATCATCACAAGACAAACATCGCTCCTTTCGATGGCCGATATTGCCCGGATAACGCTGTACCTTTCTATGTCACCGGTTACTTTGCTCTTCCTGCGAATACCGGCAGTATCGATGAGCACGTATTCTTCTCCTCGCCATAAGAAGGGAGAGTCTACCGAGTCCCTTGTGGTCCCGGGAATATCGCTGACAATGAGCCTGTTTTCTCCCAGCATTGTATTGATGAAAGAAGATTTTCCTACATTGGGTTTGCCTATTACGGCGATCTTAACCCTGTCATCTTCTTCATCGTCCTCTGCCGCGGACGGGAAATTATCAACTACTATATCCAGAAGATCTCCCAGGCCGAGCATGTTGGCCGCAGAAACGGCTACGGGCTCTCCCAGCCCTAGTTCGTAGAAATCATAGAAGTGGTCGGGAAGAGCTCCCGTATCCACCTTATTCACTACGAGCACGACTTTTTTCCCTGTTCGCATCAATATGGAAGCAACTTCCCGGTCCGAAGAAGTAAGGCCTTCTTTTCCGTCCACGAGAAACAGGATAACATGGGCGGTTTCAATGGCGATCTCCGCCTGTTCCCGTATTTGAGCCAAAATGATATCATCCGTCCCCGGTTCGATTCCGCCCGTGTCTATGAGGATAAAGGGGATACCCCTCCATTCCGCTTCTCCGTAGATCCGATCTCTAGTGACACCGGGTGTATCTTCTACTATGGATAGGCGTTTTCCCAGTACTTTATTAAAGAAAGTGGATTTCCCAACATTCGGTCTTCCGACAATTGCTACAATCGGTTTGTTCATCTTGCATGCATCCTTTTTATTTTATTCTGCTCCTGCAATATACATCATATTATAGCGCATAGACAGAAAATTTTCGACTTAAGAAAATTATTCTGCGGCTGCCAACCCAGGCAGGACGATATAGCGCCTTTCCACGTTATAATAGCAGAAACAGGCGGTGCCAACAATTCATTCCAAAAAATAATGCTGGACACCATGTCGAAAAAAGGTGAGAATAGAAGTATAACAGATATTCACTCTGTTTGAAAGGAAGAAATATATGCAGGATCAAAACAATAATCAGGATCAGAGATTGGAGCAGTTCTATAAGCTGGAATCGCCGCCAAAAGAAAAGAAAAAAGGCCGCAAGGGATTGAAAATATGGATCATAGTCATAGCATGCGTCATTGCATTCGGCGTCATCGTTAGCCTGGCAGTAAACGCCTTGGTCCCTGCCTCTGCCTTTGCTCCTCCCGAGCAACCCTATGTGGGCGTCCTCTATGTAGAAGGTGTTATAGTAAAAAATAATGTGGATACCTGGGGACGCGCGGTGGGATATCAACATGATTTTTCCATCAACACCATCGATAAGCTGATAAGGGACAGGAATAACAAAGGCCTTGTAATCTATGTGGAATCTCCGGGAGGCGGCATCTATGAGAGCGATGAACTCTACTTGAAATTGAAGGAATACAAGGAAAAGACAAAACGCCCCGTCTATGCTTATATGGGTTCCATGGCCGCTTCCGGCGGGTATTACATATCTGCGCCTGCGGATATGATCTTTGCAAACCGCAATTGCTGGACCGGTTCTATAGGTGTTACCATCGGCACCCTCTACGATCTGTCCGGCTTTCTTGAGAGGCACGGCATCAAGGCAGTAACCATCGCATCCGGCAGGAACAAAAGCATGGGAAGCATAGTCGACCCTCTTACCGATGAGCAGCGCCGGATCTTTCAATCTCTTGTAGATGAAGCTTACGATCAATTTGTAAACATAGTGGCCGAGGAAAGGCAAATGGATATAGACAGGGTCAGAGAATTGGCAGACGGCCGGATCTATACGGCGAACCAGGCTTTGGAAGTCGATCTTATAGACGGGGTTGCCACTTATGACGAAGCTGTCCGCCATATGGCAGACACCTACGGCCTTGGCGATGCCCTTCTCTACGATATCCGCTATCAAGACGACAGCCTGATCGGCAGACTGTTCAGCAAGTTGCCGTTGCCGCAAAAAACCGACAGCGATGTGGAGGCCATCCTGTCCTTGGTCCACAAAGACGCCAGGTTTCCCATAAGCTATGTCTGCGAACTTCTCAATAATTAATCAAAAAATCAAAAGGGACAGTCCCTTTTGATTTTTTGCAAAATGAGAAAATTAAAAAGGGGCTGTACGTGCCCCTTTTTGATTTATTTTCTTTTATTTTTTTATTATATTATAACGGTATCCTGGTGGTTCCGACCCCGATGGCATGTTTAAATTCGTAAACTGCCAGATCGTAATCCGTTATGGCCTTTGCCAGCCCTAATGCGGCCTGGTAGGAAGCGATCTGGGCCTCATGAACGTCCGTCAAAGTATTCATACCCACATCGTAGCTTATGAGGGCCAACCTGTACCCTTCCTTTGCATTCGCAAGATACGCTTCGGCAACTTCCACCGCCCGTTTCTTATCCGCCAGGTCCATGTAACGTGCGCGGATGTCCATCTCTATCTGGACCAGCACATCAGCCGCCGCTTTCCGTGCCTGCAATGTTGCCACCTCCTGTTTCAAATAGGTGGAAGATGTTTTGGGGTAGCGGTATTCCAGTCCAGTAAATAAAATCTCCTGTACTTGCGCGCCAATGGCTGCACCTTTAATCTCATTGCGGTTGTCAAGAGCGCTTTCGATAAACTCCATCAATGTGCCTTCCGGCTCATCTACCATTACAAGCTTATCCGTAATAACGACTTCCTGCATGAGATCGTATCCCAGCAGCAGATTGAAGTTCATTTTAGCGTTTTTCAGCGCGGTTTCGGCCAGGGCAACCTGCTGTTCCGCCTGCAGCACCTGGGTTTCAGCTGTGAGGGTATCCACTTTAGCAGCGGTCCCCTGCTTGTACTTCTTCATGGTATTGTCATAAATGGTTTTCTGGTTGGTTAGATTTTCCTTTGCCACCCTTAGGTTCTCTTCCGCCTGAAGAACACCATAGTAAACCTGAATGGTCATGGCTTCTATTTCATTGAGCTCTGCCTGATAATTGGCTTCCACCTGCTCCTTTGCAAAATCTCGCCTCAACTTCATTATTTTTTCGTTAGTTTTCGTCGCTCCACCGGCTTCTGCTGCCGCTACTATCGATATGGGTGCTGTAGTCATAAGCGGTTTACCATCTGAGCCAAACACTGGTTTGCCTTCCGAATCCAATACAGGCATCGGCTCGCTAAGTCTTCTTAGATATTCCGAAATGCTCTCTGCGCTCTCCTTATGACCTTTTGCAATAGCCTCATCCGATGCTTTGTTTAAAGCCGCAGCTTCAGCCCGGCTTCCCTTGGTCTTCATTATCTCGATGGCATCATCCAACGAGAGATGAATTGCATCTCCCGTAAAGTTCATGTCAGGCACGATGTTTCTTTCCGTACCTACTGCCATAACCACCGAACCCAATACTACTAATGCTACCAACAACACCGGTAAAATTCGCTTTCTCATGTTCCAATCCTCCAATGTCCGCCGTTTGATCTATGCCTTTATCCTGGCAAATATTTCTTCCAGTCTCGCTTCCCTCTCCGTCTCGTCTGATTTCAAAGCCTGATACGCGTCTTCCATGAATGCAATGCCCGATTCCGTAAGAGCCGCCGAAAACTGTTTGCTGATAATGTTCCTGCTATACTCCAACAGGCCACGTTCCTGCAAGAATCTCATCTGGTAATTGATTTCACTGTAATATCCCCCGTTGATCTGGGCTGCATAAAATTTAACTATCTTTCCCGGACGCTTGTCCGAGAGCGTATAAAGAGTTCTCAATATTTCGAGACGGGTACTGACGGGATTTTCCAATACAGGCACTGCTATTTTTCCCCCTTAGCCGTTAACTCTATTTTAACTGCTTATGTATGTAATTATAACATTCTCCCCTTTCATATGCTATACTGAAGCTGACGAAAAAAATCCCAGGAGGCAGCCATGTTTGAAAAAGAACCGCCTAAGGAATGGCGGGGTGGTGTGTACCTTACTACGGTGATGAATTCCCTGGAAGCGGACATTCTGGAATCAAAACTCCGATCCGAGGGGATCCCATCCATTAAACGATACAAAGGCGCCGGCAATGCCATGGAAATCATCATGGGCAGCACTTACAGCTATCCCATCGATCTCTACGTTCCGGAAGAAACTCTTGAAGATGCCCGGAATATCATCGTGGCAATCCCCATACTTTCGGAAGATTTTGAGGATGAAAGCCTCCATGAGCCGCCGTATCCTGAAGATTCGAAATAACGCTCAGCAAAAATCAAAAGGGACTGTCCCTTTTTTTTTGAAAAAAATACGGCGGGGAATATCCTCGCCGCATTCCTATATATATGAATCCCTTTTGACTATTGCTTGAACAGATCTCGTCGATCTATTAACGCTATTATACCCTGATTATTGTCGTATCAATCGAGGAAATCAAGGGATTGATTTAAATACCCGAAAATCTGATATTCTCCTCTTTCATAATCCCTATTATCATAATCCGGTTCCTCCGATTCATCGAACCTTGGAGTATAGTAAATCCTTATCTCGTAACTATTGTTGTAATCGATGCGGGAAGTGTGATAGTTTTGCAGGATTTTCTCTATCTTTTCCTTATCAGTGACTGTCATTATCGGTACTCTACCCCGGTCAACATCTTTGGTCCATGGCACTTCCACTCTTTCCGCATCGCCTGTATACTGAGATTCCGGTCCATAGATATCGATTTTTTCCACCATGTCTGCGGTCAGATCTAAATTGTAGCCATGGGCCTTAAGCCAGTTGATCGTATTTTCTGCATTCAAAGGAACGTGAAAAGTCATATAACCGGTTTCGCCCTTTCCGCCTACAACCCCTTCAGCCGTATATGTGTATTGAATCTCTATATTGACATAGCTTGGCCGCAGGCTTATATACTCCTCAAAGCTCATGGCGCGAAAATCCTTCTCCATACAGGCAACCAGCTCTTCCACCAGGTCCGGTTCGCTTATGTCATAATTATTCTCGGGCCTGTCCGTATAAAGAGTTGCCCGGGTATAGGAATCCGCCCTTACATTGTAAAATGAGTTTTTGGACTTGTATTCCGCAGACTCAAAAATTCTCTTCATCTCCGGACTTTCCGCCCAGAATAAGTAGTCGATAGTATATTGCCGGCTCATGTCGAACAATCCCGGCGTGTCATATTGTATTCTCAGTGAGGAAGTATACAACTTACCCTCAGCCTGCTCAAAGCGGGAGTCGAGAATACTCCGGTGGAACGCTGCGAGGGCTTCTATGTTCTCAGGAGATGTGAGAATGGGCTCCCTTTCATCAACACTGCTTCTCCACATAATCCATTGGAAGGGTAAGTTGAAGCCGGCACTGTTCACCTTCTCCGGATCCGGAACCCGTTTTTCAAAGCCTACTGCATCCACATTAAGTCCGACGATGAAAATTACGGCAATGAGGGCATAAATCAGAAAGCTCTTAAGTCCTTCCTTGTTAAAAATGCGAGCGGATTTCGTCACAATCATTCGACCGATTATGAAAAAGATCACCGTTCCTGCAGCAAAACCGGCATATAAATACAGCCTTCCTTCGCCGAGAACCTGGAAGTAGAAGCCCAGCATGGTCATTCCTAAAAATGCGATTATATAACAGATGATTGGCTTCATAAATCCAAAGGTCAGGGAGTCGGAAGCCCGCTCAAGTTTCCGCTTATTATATAGAATCGCTGAAACAACCAGCATCAGAATAACGGTTCCGATGTAATAGAGCACCTCAAATAGACTGAAATAACCGCCGCTGTTCAATATTTCCGTATAGGGCGATATGGACAGGCAGATATCCAGCCAATTGCCGGACAGATCAAAGCCATATAGAAATTCGGAAAAATAGACATTGAATACGGCGTATAGCAGCGGTATCAGGAATATGAAAAAGTATGAGGTAAGCAGGTGCATCAGGTTATTTCCCGTAACGATACCGGTAAAGACGGCTACGCTGAACAGCACCAAGACGATCAGCAGAGACGTTCCAATCCAGTTGAATACTTCTGCCCTGGCAAACACATTTTCCGTAGAAATCGTCAGGGTTTCGCCGTAACCCCATTGGCGGTAAACCGGCTTGCTCAGAAGAAGTAAAATTATGCCGTTCAATATAATAGGTAAAGAGACCAGTATTATGCCCGACGCAAATCCGCTGTTAAACAGCCTCAGTCGGGTGAAAGGCATCGAATGCATCACAGCAACGGAACCCGAATTCTGCAAATAGCGATACAAAAGCACAGCCGTAACTACCGGCACAAAGAGATGAGCTCCCATAAAGAACGGCTGTAAATTGTGGAGAGACATCTGTATATAAGGTGCCAGCGGAGTCAGATCTCTGTAGGACATGAGGATCGGAAAGACTCCCGAAAGGAAATAGACTAAAAAGGCAAGGACTGAGACGGGCCAGTACTTCCTCATGTTTTCCTTTATCAGAGGTAGTGAAATGCTAAAATATGATGCCTTTAATCTCACTGTCTCCACCTCCTAACTCATAGATAAATATTTCTTCCAAAGACAGGGGAAGCATGTCAAACACCACGGGATTTCCTTGAGAAATCACTTTATCCACCAATTCCCTGCGATTTCGAATGATGAGCAGATCAACGGTGCCGCGACTCTCCTTATGCAGCACGTTGAGACCGGCGTAAGCATCTTCTTTCGGCTCCCTGAAAGCTACCTGTATCTTATGAATATCGGTTTTCAATTCGTCCAAATCTCTTTCTATCATCATTTTTCCTTCGCTAAGAATTCCTATGGAATCGCAGATGCCTTCCATCTCTCTCAGGTTATGGGAAGAGACCAGCACCGTCATCTCCCGTTCCGCCACATCCTCGACAATATATTTCCAAACCAGTTTTCGGATAATGGGATCGAGACCGTCGATGGGTTCATCCAGAATCAAATAATCCGGCATGGAGGACATGGTCAGAACAAATGCGGCCTGTTTCTGCATGCCTTTCGAGAATTTGGAGAGCTTGCGCTTTTCGTCGAGCTGAAACTGCTTTACCATGTGATGGTAGCGCTCCTCATTCCAGTTAGGATAAATGGATTTATAGAACCTGGCAGATTCTTTCAAGTTATAGGAGGCAAAAAAGTACAGATCATCGGGGATGTACCCCATCCTCCGCTTTATGGCAAGGTTTTCATACACTGGTTCTCCATCGATGGTTATACTGCCCGCATCCTGCCTGAGAACCCCTGTCACGTGCTTTATTACCGTCGTTTTACCGGCCCCGTTTTTCCCTACAAGGCCGTAAATGGATCCTTTTCTAATGTTAAGATTCAGATTGTGCAGAGCTTTAAACCCATCGAAGGATTTGTCTACATTCTGAACTTTTATCATGCCAAACCACCTCTTTCCTCCAATAACTCGTTTAACAACTCAGAAATCCGTTCTTGCGACAGGCCTAGAAAACGCAGTTCCCGAATGCTTCGTCTTATATCCTCCATTACCTCGCCTACTCTCTTTTCATCCACCTTCCGGTCCGACGCGGCAGACACGAAGGTGCCAAGTCCCGCTACAGTATAGACGAAACCTTGGTATTCAAGTTCCCGGTAAGCCTTTTGAATTGTATTGGGGTTGACTGTCAGCATTTTGGAAAGTTCGCGAACAGAAGGGAGCTTATCCTCCACCGACAGCACTCCGGCCAGAATAAGTTCCTTGATGTTGTCAACGATTTGCTCGTAGATAGACGTTCTACTCTTCAAATCCAATTGAAACATACCGCAATACCCCCCTTCCCACATCTCATTCTGCGCTTAAACCAACGCGATGAGAGAATTAGTTGAACTAAGTGTACTATATGACATAGTACGCTGTCAACACTTTTGTTCCATATTACACGGTGGAAAATTCATTCGGGACAGTGAGGTATATAAACAAATATGCGATGAGAACGCGAACATATATTGGGCAAAACAGATGCACCTGTGCTTTCGAAATAAAAGAGGACATGTAAGCCGATTAAAGCTACCATGTCCATCCATTGCCATATTATACTATTCGCCTGTTATATCTTAATACGCCTTTGTATCAATTTCTTTCCTCAATTTAGCAATTAAATCTTCTACGGACATCTCCCCAAGTTCTCCTTCCTTTATGGAGCGGACCGATACAGTGCCGGCCTCCTGTTCCCTTTCTCCGATTATCAACATATAGGCATCCCTCTGGATCCTCGCTTCTCTGATCTTGTAGCCGATCTTCTCGTTCCTGTCGTCCACCTCGACGCGAAGGCCAGCTTCCGTGAGGCGTTCCCCTACTTCGTAGGCATAATCGTTGAACCTCTCCGTTACTGTAAGCAGTTTGGCCTGGACCGGCGCCAGCCATAAGGGGAATTTGCCCGCAAAATGTTCCGTCAAGATGCCGATAAACCGCTCAATGCTGCCGAAGATAACCCTGTGGATCATGACGGGACGATGCTTTTCGCCGTCGCTGCCCACATAGGTTAGATCAAAGCGCTGGGGCATCTGGAAGTCCAACTGAATGGTTCCGCACTGCCAGGTCCGCCCGATGGAATCCTCCAGGTGGAAGTCAATCTTGGGACCGTAAAAGGCTCCGTCTCCCTCGTTGATGATGTAGTCCATGCCCTTGTCTTCAAGCGCTTCCCTGAGAGCATCGGTGGCCCTGTTCCACTCTTCTTCGCTGCCCATGGAGCTTTCCGGTCTTGTGGAGAGTTCCACATGATATTTGAATCCGAATAATTTATACACATAGTCGATGAAATCGATAACGCCTACGATCTCATCCTTCATCTGCTCCAGCAGCATGAAGATATGGGCATCGTCCTGGGTAAAGGTTCTCACCCGCATCAGGCCGTGGAGGGCTCCGGAGAGTTCGTGTCGATGCACCTGTCCGAGCTCGCAGATCCTCATGGGGAAATCTCGGTAGCTGTACATCTTGCGTTTGTAAGCCAGCATGGCCCCCGGGCAGTTCATGGGCTTGATGGCATAATTGTTTTCGTCTATCTTGGTGAAATACATATTGTTTTTATAGTGATCCCAATGGCCTGACGTATGCCAGAGTTCTTCATTCAAGATCAACGGGGTCTTTATCTCCTCATAACCTCGCTTTACATGGGACTTTCTCCAGAAAGCCTCCAGCTCATTGCGGATAACCATGCCCTTCGGGAAGAAGAAGGGGAATCCCGGACCCTCTTCCATGATGGCGAAGAGGTCCATTTCCTTTCCTATCCTGCGATGGTCTCTCTTTTTGGCTTCCTCAAGCATACGGAGATACTCTTCCAGCATCTGTTGCTTCGGGAAGGAGGTGCCGTAAATCCTTTGGAGCATCTTGTTCTTTTCGTTCCCTCTCCAATAAGCTCCTGCAACGCTGGTAAGCTTGAAGGCTTTTATGGCACCCGTCGAGCCTTTGTGCGGCCCGGCGCAGAGATCGACGAATTCTCCCTGCTTATAAAAAGATATAACCTCATCCTCCGGCAGGTCTTTTATCAGCTCCACCTTGTAGGGCTCGCCCTTCTCCTCCATGAACTTGATAGCCTCTTCTCTCGGAAGCTCAAACCGTTCAAGGGGGATATTGGCCTTCGTGATTTTCTTCATCTCTTTTTCGATGGCGGCCAGATCTTCTTCTGTAAATTTATGCTCCAAATCGAAATCGTAATAAAATCCGTAGTCGATGGCGGGGCCGATGCCAAGCTTGGCCTCCGGGAACAGGCGCTTTACGGCCTGGGCCAGTACGTGAGAGCTGGTGTGCCGAAAGGCTTTGCTTTCAGGATCTTCCTCGAAAATTTTATATTCTTGCACATTTTCCTGCATTGCTTGTTGTTCCATTCTTCTTTCTCCTTCTGTAATACCTTTATAAATTAAAAAACCAAGCAATTGTAAATACAATGCTTGGGGCATATTCTGCGGTTCCACCCAAACGAGTTCTTCATTGAAATAACGACGAATCACTGATCCGCCGGCCACCCTCATCGGGCGCTGCTCCGAGGTGGTAGCCTCTTCATCGCATTTGGCGCTATTATTTTTTACAATTTTATTATAATGATACCCGGTGAAATGTCAATCAAAACCCCGCCTTTGAATGCATTCACCAACTTTTAAAAAACACACAACGGCCAATAAAAAGCAAATACATTATAACATGAATCAATTGTTGACAAACAGCTTCCCGATCAAGTTCAGCAAGCCATAGATTACAGGTTGATGCAGTAAGTAGAATACAAGCGAATGACGCCCGACAAAGAGTATAGGCCTCTTCCATAAAGATGTTCCTCCTCGAGGGAAGAAAGATCTTCGCTCCTTATAAAGCAACGGTCCTAAGGAAGCTCCCGCGAGAAAGAAACCAAACCAGGGAAGCAAAGGAAAGTAATCCGCCGAGTAAAAATCCGCAGTGCTGCGCACAAGCATTGCGCTGTAGCTAACTGCGCTTTCCAGAGGGAAGTACAGAAAATAAATGCCAATGGCGACGGAAAAAAAGCTTAATATCAACATAAAAAGCGAGCCGGTTCTACTAAGTAAACAATATAACAGGATAGATGCGGTCAGCATATGAAGGACTCCGAAACGAATGGTAAACTGGTTTTCCTGCGCCATATACCAGTCCATGCCATAGGTGACAAGGGTCAACAGCAGCGCAACTCCTGCCAGCCTCAATCCTCTTTTTAAATTAGAGTGACTGAAGGAACAACTGATGCCGCAGATGAATACAAAGAGGAATACGGCTATCCACCATCCTACATCTCTCAAGGGCCAAGGAAAATACTCCTTGGCCGCAAACTCTGTCAATTTGTATAGGAACCCGGCGGCTTCCTGTCCTCCAAACCAGCGATGCCGGAAAATATAAGCCAGGTCATATAAGGTGTGGTCCATAATCATCAGGAGGATGCAAAAGCCGCGAAGGAAATCCAGTTCCCAGATTCTTATCCCGCTGTATTCGTCATAGAGGCGATTGTGTTTCATCAATATGCTATGCCTTTCCCGTTGTCCCTTTTACAGCACTTTGCAGCCGCATTTTTACAAGTCCAATTCTAACACCCGGGCTAGTAATCGGCAAGTTCGTATTTGGCGCTGCGGACCACCTGTTCCCGCGAAAGGAAAGGAAGGCGGAACAGGTCTGCGACGGTGAGACGGAGGGTCACCGTCACAGAGGGGGAAACCCCCTGCTCCGCAGCGCCGCTCCCATCATCCATCACTTCCATTTCTGCCGTCAGGCTCTCGCCCTCTTTTAGATCAAGGGTTTGCTCCGCTCGGGTGAGCAAATACTCTATGTATTTTTCACCCTCTTCCCTGTTTATAACCATGGAGCCGTTGCTATATGCAACCTCATCGTAATAAAGGGCTGCTCCCGCCGCCGCTTCTTCCGCAACTGCCTTCATGAAAGTCTGCAACCGTACGTAACGGTTCAAATCGCCTTGATACGTAATGAATGTCATATTCACTATCAGCAGTGCAATAAATACTATGAACACTTTCATCCCCGTCAGGCTCTCCTCTCATATCCACATCAATCCGGCAGTTTCTCGCTTGCGGTAGTCCCCTCCACTGTATAGACACCTCTGTTCCTTTCGGAAGGTATGCCCAACAGATTTCCTCCGGCCATTATCTTTTCTATGGGAACGGACACGCTGTAGTGAATCAGGCCCCGCTTGTGTTCTGGATCGAAATAGTTGATCCTGTACTGGGGAGATTCCGTGGCAACAATCAGAATATCCTCCTCCGGCACACCTAATTTGGCATTGATATCCCTTTTTAACTGCTCTATGATCTCAGGAGTAAAACAGCCTTCCTGCTTTGCCTGTTCTTTAGCCGTATAGACCTGCTGCTGCAGAACATTCATCGCGCCGCTGTTCTTTTGCTCCAGGGCAAACTGAGCCATGAAAATCAACATGAGAGGCAGTATGGCTGTCAGTACTATAAACTGTTTCAAGACAATCCTCCTTTTATGGCGAGCCGGTTCTCATTTCAATTTCCTGCTCCCATACCCCTTTCATCACACTTAACATGGAGCCGTCATCCGTTCCCGCGATTAACTTGAAAAGAACAATCCCCAGCGAAATCATGGCTACCATCACGATGATCTGCTTCACTATATCCTCCTTACTTAGACAACACTCATTCTCCTATAATGTTTTCATAAGTAATCTCCGCCATTGACGCGTTGGCCAGAGTTTCGGCGGACTCGCCAAAACCCATCACAAAACCTGCAATGGCCACACCAAGAGCAATCATAGCTACCATCACTATTATCTGCTTCATTTTCCTCTCTTCCTTTCATTTTTTTATTTCGCGTGATTAAACTTTTATAGCAATATCTATAGCAATATCGTCAGCATTTCCTTCTGATCGATAAAGTAGCCTACATATATGAAATTGATAAAAACCAGCATTACATTGATGACTACGGGCAGATAGATGAGATCGCTGACGGTCTCGTCCCGTCGCTTCTGCACCGTCATCCTGGTCTCCCTGATATTCTTTTGATGCGAAAGTAAAGTCTCCAGCAATTGCCTTGGGTCGATCTCATCCCATTGGATCAAAAGCCGGGCAAAGTCCTTGCTGATCTCCGTGGCGGCAGCATCAGAGAAATACGCAATGGCTTCCTCTTTCTGATTCTGACGTAAAAGTCGCAGCGTTTTAGCATAGACATGAGACAAGCTTCCCCTGTGGGAAATGAGCTGCTCCAATACGGCATCGGCGCTGAGAGCCCCGCCTTTTCCGAGGACAGTAATGTTTCTTAAAAACGAAATGGCCTCGTAGATTTCCATATCCGTCCTTTCATGCTTGCTCCTTTCTTTGGCGTCCAAAACCATTCTCGCAACAGGGAATTTTCTATAGTCCACCCTCTCAAGTCTCATGCGCCAGCGCAGGGCACGCAATCTTCTTAACCGGTATCGCTCCAGCAGTAAAAGGATTGCGCCGGCAACGGCCATGGAACAAATAATGTAAAAGATAAGGGAAGAAGCTGCCATTTTTCCACCTCTTAATAATCAAAACGTTGATTGATCACCAACTGTATGAGCGCAATATTTCCAACGAACATAAACAGAATGAACAGGAATAGAATCAGTCCTTCCGGCGTATGAAACTGATTCTGAATCAGTTTTACTACGGGAACATCCAGATACCTTATTGCCATAAGAACAGTTACGCAGTAGATCAGGGGCACCATATAAAAGGTCATCCTTATAGCCTCGCTGTTCAGTCTTTTCCGTTCTTCAGCCACCGTTCTCGCTTCTCTCAGCTGGATCAATATATCCTCCACGGCTAAAGCGATATTTGTTCCTTTCGTTGCGGCCAGGTATATATCATGGGCAAGCATCAAACTCCAATTAGTGCGGATGCCGTAAGCGAAGGCATCCGTCGCCTGCTTCATCTGTCCAGGATTACCCGTGTTCCTCAAGTTGTATAACAACTTGCTCAGCAATTTTCTTGTAACCTTGATGTCAGCAGGCGACTGAATAACCTTTTCAATAGTTTCATATACATTGAAATTGTTTATTCTGTATTCACGCAGGAATTCTGAAACTAACCTTTCTCCTTCATGACTCCCCCTGCGCCGGAGGCTGTTTACCCGTATCCATAGCAATAATAAAGGGAGAGAAGCAGTCATCCCGGACAGGGCCAAGGCTGTGGAAATGCCTACGGACCGAACCCCCACATATAAAATTGACAGGAACAGAAGGGCAATAAAAGTCAGGAATGTAACCGGAGATACCGGATGTCCGAATGCGGTCAACAGCCATTGACCCATTCGCCTTAAAATCTCACTTTCCGGTTGAGCTTCCCTGCGCCTGGCCCGGAGCCGCCGAATCATTCTTACTCTTTCCAAAGTAGAAAGGATGAAATCGGCTAATAATAGAAACGCTCCGATTCCCAAGAGAAAATATATACTAAAAGAGACAACCGTAATCGTCGTTTCCGCCCCCATCATGAATCCTCCTCCTCGTCCTTAAAGGGATACTTTTCAGCCAGTAATTTTAACTGCCTTGAAAACCTTCTAAAAGCTTCAATATTCTCCTCTTCAGCGGACTGCTTTTTTGTCTTTTCAATGTGATATCTCCACCGCCAGCTGTCGCTTTGGTAATCGTAAGCGCATATCCGCACCATCCTTATTTCCCCGGTCTTGCGATCCAAATTCAGCTCATAGATGCCCCGCAACCTTTTCTGACTTTTATTTGCAAGCTGGACGAAATGAAAGACGTAGTCAAAGCTTGCTGCCACTTTTTGAGCGGTGGTTTCCAAATTCCCTCCTGTAGCTTTCACGATTTCCCATGCCACATCGTAGGGGAAATCAAGCGGGTTTTTGCAATGGAAGGTAAGCTTCATCCTCCTAGTTCCCTTAGACGCAACTTTGAGGGCAGTTTCCAGCGCATTACCGTCCCTAGCCTCCGCCAGAATGAAGTAGTCCGCGTCACTGCGCAGCAGGTTTTTCGATATCTTTCTCAACTCCTCATTGTCGGCGATAAGCTGAACGATGGGCGCTTTTGGCATCAACTGATGAATCGGAATCTCAGGATCGGTCTCCACCATTACCCCTTCCAGCGCAGGGTCTTCGTAGCTCTGCCAAGTAGACAGAAACGTGGTTTTCGAAGAGCGAACCTGCCCCACCACCACCATATTCGGGCCAAACTCCACCATGGCTTTGAACAACTCAATTGCATCCTCCGGGATGGTTCCTCTTTTTGCCTGCTCCTCAAAAGTGTAGCTGGGAACCACATATCTTCGAAATACAATTACATCCTGTCCTTGTTTGGTCATCTCCCCTCCAAAGATGGTTACCCTGGTACCGTCCAACAGGTATATTTCATGGAAGTTTTTATCCAGGCGCTCCTGGGGCGTTAGAAGCAAAAATGCACGGATCAGCTGCTCTCGCCTGTGTTTATCGATAGTCTGCGGCATCAGATTCATGCGGCCGTCCTTCATAAAATAAATCCTGTCGCCGATTATCTTTGCGGAACTGCTCTGCCTGTAGGGTTCGGAAAACCACTGGGCAACTCCTGCAAGCCCCCAGTTCTCGTGATAGATACCGTCCACTGCCGATTCGTACCAAGGAGGGAATGAGATATTGTCAGCATTGTAATCCTTTAACCTGGCCCTGATCTTCTCTTTAAAGAATGCCACTTCGTTGGAATACCCGATAATAGCTTTTTTCTGCAGTTCCAACGTGGCGTGTGCATCTTCCCCGTCCCTGTCCCATTCCTTGATGAAATCATCCTTTATAGCCTCACAAAGTCTTTCGAAACTCATGTTCGGGACATTCCCGGTATTGGTTTTCCCGCCTATATAATCCTCTAGATAAAAGGTGTCCATTTTTTCTTCCTTTCCGACCGAATGGGATCCATCTGCGCATGTTGGAGAATCCGGTTTGCGATTGACTTTATGTCCTTGCAATATGCTTCGTTCTTGTAACATAACAATGTACGGCGATCTAATTCGGCCTGACGTTCGTAACCTGACGCTTCCACTTTCATAAGCTTTTCCGGACATAAACACAAGCGCTCTGCAATGTAACGCAAGTCGCAGGGATCCTGGGCATCATACTTATTCACGACGTAAAACGAAAAATCGATTCCCAAACGCTCGTAAACAGGCCGAACTCTCTCATATCTTCTGAGAATTGATTCCTGCTGGGTGATAATGCAGTACTTTTCCTCAATGAATTCAAGGGCCCCAACTGCCAGGCCGTTGTCAATGTCGTTGCCGGTATCCGCAAAAATCAGGTCAAATTCATTCTCTATGCTTTCCAAAAGATACGTTGCCATATCCGGATGATAGCTTCGCACCTGGCCTATGCTCTCTACGCCGCCCAGCATATAGAAATTATTTGACCTGCGGCACCCCTCGATGACTCTCCCGAAGTCCAATAATCTGTTGCTCAAATGTAATTTTAAGCCTTCGATAGATTCGCCCACCCGGTCCACATACTCGGTTCCGGACCTGCCGTGAAGGGAAATCATCATGATTTTTATGTCTTTTAAATTGTCTGCGATAAACTCGGCAACGGATTGGGTGATCATGGTTGTCCCTGTTTTGTTATCCGCTCCGTGAAAAGCATACATTTTGCTCATCTTTTCACCGCCTGTTTCTGAACCAGCAACAAACCTGCCTGGCTATCCCGAACCGTTTCAGCTATTTTTTTGTATTCGCTGATATCTGTGATAATCTCTATATGGCTTACGGGAGAAGAAGATACAGTCCTGTCTAAAGAATTGGACTTTGAACGTCTCTCTCCGTCCGTCACTTCCGTTTCATTGGCATCTTTCACGAAAGCCACCCTGTAAGTGCCTATTTTTTCAAGGGCCGCTCCTTCGTAAATATCAACCCAGTCCCCCCGCCGTATGGAACTGCTCCGCATGGCGATCCATTCGGGATGTATCACAAATATCGATTCATGACTACGAAGATAAAAATCGTCATCGTCTAAATACATTTCAGAAACCTGTGCGTTTTTAATGATATCCTGCATGGCAACCTGTCCAATAACTTTAGGCAAGGACTCCCAATCCAGGCTTCCCGCAATCCTGTTCTGCTCCAAAACGCCGGAGGGCGACAGCAGGTCGCGAGTGATCACTGTGCCTGCAGGAATCGTCTCAGAAGCCACGATTACGGTGTCCAGTAAAACGGCTTCCCTGCCTCTTATTTCCCAAAAGATTAAAGCCGCTATGGCAACCACAATCAACAGCAACCCGATGGCTGTACGAACTCTCTTCAAACCGGCACCTCCATCCTTGCAGTCATATAATTACATTTTCTGGAAATCATATTATCACCTAATTATTCCAATGTCAACCATTATTTTCCATTGACGCGCAAAAAAAATTGTATCCGGCGGATTTTGCCAAATACAACTTTTCAAAACATCTGTGTTTACAATAAAGCAAGGAAATCCTGTACGCGTTTTTTAACATCCGGGGCTCCGAACACGGAGGAACCGGCCACTATGAGATTTGCTCCGGCGCCCACCACATCTTCTACGTTCTCCAATGTGATGCCTCCGTCTACGGCGATAATCAGATCCGGATTGCGCTGGGCCTTCATTACCGCCAGTTTTCTGATTTTTTCCAGCGCGGACGGGATAAACTTCTGTCCTCCGAAACCGGGATTGACGGACATGATAAGCACGTAATCCAGATCTTCAAAGACATATTCCAACGTAAAAAGAGGAGTAGCGGGATTCAACGAGACCCCTGCCTTTACCCCATGGGATTTGATCATCTGAAGAGTGCGGTGCAGATGAATGCAGGCCTCTTGATGAACCGTGATAATTTCAGTATTTTCCGTTACAAAGTCTTTTATATACCGGTCGGGATCCGTTATCATCAAGTGTACGTCGAAAGGAAGCTTAGTCTTGCCTAACAAGCTTTTCATCACTGCGGATCCGAAAGAAATATTGGGCACAAAGTGTCCGTCCATAACGTCTACGTGAATGATATGGGCCCCTGCTTCTTCGATGGTTTTCACTTCTTCCCCCAGTCGGGAAAAATCCGCCGACAGGATGGATGGTGCCAATCTGTTCATCAGTATTTCCTCATTTCTTGTATTTCTTTTATCTGCCTGCAATAAGAATCGTAACGGAAAGGGTGAATCCTTCCTTCTTCCACCGCGTCCCGAACCTTGCAATCGGGCTCCGAAAGGTGCCTGCAATTATAATACCTGCACTGGCCGGCAAAGGGAACCATTTCCGGGTACAGGAAGGCCAACTCCTGCTCATCTGCATCAAGCACCTCAAAAGAGGTAAAACCTGGTGTATCAAATATCAAACTATCATCGGACAACCGGAAAAGTTCCACGTGCCGGGTGGTATGCTTCCCTCTCTGGAGTTTTTCGCTGATCTCCCCGGTCTCAGCCAAAGTGGCATCTACCAAGCGATTGAGCAGGGTCGATTTCCCCACCCCTGAAGGCCCTGCAAAGGCGGACTTCTTTCCTGCAAGGAACTTCCTAAGCTCATCCAAACCTTCTCCGGTCTTTCCACTGACGCACATCACGGGATAAAGGCCTTCATATATTTCTTTGAAAGCTTCTATTTCTCCCGATTCGGCTAAATCGATCTTGTTCAGGCAGATTCCGATTTCTGTTTGATGGTATTCTGCCATGACAAGGAAGGTATCGATAATATACAGGTTCAGCTCCGGTTTTTTCAGCGCCGCAGTAATGATGAAACAATCCACATTGGCCACCGGCGGCCGGATAAACTGGTTCTTGCGCGGCAAGATCCGGGTTATCACCGCCTCTTCATCAACCAGAGGCTCAATCTCCACCCTATCGCCCACATAAGGGATCATCCCGTCCTTGCGGAATATTCCCCTGGCCTTGCACTGGTAGGTCTTATCGACTGACCTTACATAATAAAATCCGCCTATTCCCTTAACAATGGTCCCTTCGGTTACTCCCATCAAAGTACAACTCCATTGTCAAAATCAACCACATATTCCTTTACCAAAGCATTGTCGAAGTAGATCTTCACCGAGCCCTTGCCGGTGCCGCTAACCGAAAAGACTTCCGAGCCGTTGCTCTTGATCCTCTGCTCATAATTGATAGGAGTGGTCACGCCGGTGCTGTCGGAAACCATTACCGTAAGGTAGAACACTTCATTTTGCGCCTCATCGTAGGAAATCAAAATGTCCACCACACCGGCTCCCGCACTCAAATCCGGCCCTGTGCTCAGAGTCACCGTTATAGCCGTGCCTTTGTCAACGCCCAATCCCGGAGCAACGCTCTGAGCGCATATCAGCCCCTCAGCATAATCGTTGCTGGGCGCGTATTGTATATCCCCTGAAAGGATTAAACCTTCTCTTTCCAACGCGCTGCGAGCTTCGTCCAATGTCATTCCCAAGAGACTCGGGACGGTTGTAATCACTATTTCTTCGCCTTTACTCACCACAAGGTCTACCCTGGTTCCGGCTTCGGCAGCGCTGCCTGCACCGGGGAATTGACGGATTATCACTCCTATGGGCATCTCACTGAATTCCTCGCTGACGTTGCCCTTCACATATCCGTAACTCTCCAGCAGGAACACTCCGTCGCTCAGCGTTCTTCCGATTACTGAAGGAATGGTATTTTCTTCTATTCCCTTGCTTATATTCACTCTAACGGTTTTTCCTGTTTTAACCACCATATCCGGCAAGGGATCCTGGGAAACGATGAGTCCTTCCGCATACTCGGCGCTGGCAACTTCTTCGCCCAACTCAATTTTAAGATCGATCTCCTCAAGTTCAGCCTTTGCTTCCTCGAAGGTCATGCCCACCAGAGAGGGCACTGTAACTTCTTTCGGTGCAGTCCCCCTCTCAATGGCAGCTAATATCAACTGGCTTACCGGGAAAGCCACCAGCAGAGCTAACACAATCGCCGCTGCTTTAACCTTGTTAATGCGGAACTTTTTCTTCCCTTTTTTCGCTTTTCCGCCTTTTACATTTTTTTCGCTTCTCACTCCTGCCTCCGCTGCTTCTGCCGGCACTTCCGAACCGGCGTTGCTTCGCCTGTTGTTTGCCGGCATGGATGATTCCACACTTCTGTTCCTTCCAAAACCGCCATAGACACCGATGGAACTCAGATTGGCCTTGTTCAAGGCTTCCACCATTTCATCGGCTGATTTATATCGATTGGTTTGATATTTATCCGTGGCTTTCAGCACGATATCCTCCACCTCGGGAGGAATATCCGGCACCAAGGCGGAAGGAGGGATCATTTCCTCGTTCATATGTTTCATAGCCACAGCCACGGGATTGTCCGCATCGAAAGGAATCTGTCCTGTCAACATCTCATACAGAACAATTCCCAAAGAGTAAATGTCGGATTTTTCGTCTACATATCCGCCCCTGGCCTGTTCGGGAGAAAAGTAGTGTACCGATCCCATCACAGCATCATCGTCGTTTATGATGGTCCCCGTATTCACTGCCTTTGCTATGCCAAAGTCGGCAATTTTTGCCGTGCCGTCGGCAGTCAACAGGATGTTGTGAGGTTTGACATCTCTATGTATTATGTGATTTTTATGGGCATGGCTCAGGGCAGATGCGATTTGTCGCGCAATGTTTACCGCATCCCTGGACTTCAATGCGCCTTTTTCCTGAATGAGAGCAGACAGAGTCTTGCCTTCAATCAGTTCCATTACAATAAAGTTAATGTTGCCTTCACGCCCTACATCATAGATATTTACAATGTTAGGGTGAGTCAGACTCGCCGCAGCCTGAGATTCCCTGCGGAAGCTCTCAATGAACTTGTAGTCCTTGGTAAATTCAGGTTTCAATATTTTAACGGCAACGTAGCGGTTCAACAATCGGTCTCGACCCTTGTATACGACTGCCATGCCCCCGTCGCCGATTTTTTCTAATATTTCATATCTTTCAGCCAATACTCTGCTGCTCATAGTTCTCTCCTTCGCTCATTTAAGTCTCGACACATATCACCGTGATATTGTCTTTTCCGCCGTTGTCACAGGCAAGCTTTATCAGGGACAGGACCAGTTTGTTCAAATCCTGTTCCTCATGTATCAATTCGAGAATCTGTTCGTCATTGACCTCATTATAAAGACCATCGGTACATAGCAAAATACGATCACCGATGGCCACATCAAATTGATAGAAATCAGGCATAACGGTTTCTTCGCTTCCGAAAGCCCTGGTTATGATATTTCTTTGAGGATGCACCTCGACCTCATACTCACTGATACGGCCGCTCTTTAACAGCTCGTTCACGTATGTATGATCCTCGGTGATACGCTTAAGCTCCCCTTTCCGGTAAAGATAAGCCCGGCTGTCGCCTACATTGAATATATAGGCTTTTCCCTGTCTGAGCAACAGCATAACAGCCGTAGTCGCCATGCCCGTATTTTCACCGGCGGCGGACGCCCTTTTATATATTTCTTCATTTATATGCCAGAGGCATTGATTAAAAAACTCCGGCAAATCCTGTTCTTCTACGCCATCCGGCGGAGTGGAAAGCAGTAGGTCTTTCATCAATTCCACCGCAAGCCGGCTGGCAACCTCGCCGGAATTGTGACCTCCCACGCCGTCTGCCACCATATAGAATCCCATAGAATCCATGCATAACATGGAATCTTCATTAGTCTTTCTCAAATTGCCTTTATCAGTTCCGCATGCCGATCGATGCATAATTAACGCCGCCTCATCTTGCAAATGTAAAATCCGTCCGTATCAGTTATGTTGGGAAAGAGCTGTATGCTCTCTTCAATGACAAATTGCGGATTTTCCTTTAAAAATGTCATCGTGATATCTTGATTTTCAGCCTTATTGATGGTGCAGGTGCTGTAGAGTAGAATTCCTCCTGGTTTTACATATCTTGAGGATGTGGTCAGGATACGCAACTGCATCTCGGGAAGACCCTCAAGATCCCCTTCCCATTTTTTATATTTTATTTCCGGTTTTCTCCGCACGATGCCCAGGCCGGAACAGGGAGCGTCTACAAGGACACGGTCAGCTTTTTCTTCCAACTCGCTGTCCATCTTTGTGGCATCCCAAGTGCCGGTCTCTATTATGGATATTCCCAACCTGCCGGCATCTTTGTGCAACAGGTCCAGCTTCTTTTTGTAAACATCCCTGGCAATGATGCGCCCTCTGTTCTCCATGCGCTCGGCTATATACATGGTCTTACCGCCGGGAGCGGCACAAACATCTGCTATAAATTCATTTGGCTGTGGGTCCAGCACATCTACCACTACCATGGAGCTTTCATCCTGTACAGAAAACATCCCATTATTATACAGAGAGGTGTCCAGCAGATCTTCCCCTTTTACACGAAGAGCGATATTGCTCATGCGGCCGTCGTGGACCTCATAACCTTTTTCTTCCAGGCTCCTTTTAAGCTCTCTTCTTGAGATTTTAAGCAAATTAGGACGTATGGCCACTTCCGGTGTCTTATTGCCCGCCGCAAGAAGATCCTCAGTAAATTTTGAGCCATACTCTTCAAGCCACATCTTTACGATCCACGGTGCATAGGAGTACTTGACAGAAAGATATGCGGCCTCGTCTGTCTCCCGGGATGGAAGCGAAATCTCATCCTTTGTTCTCAGGTAATTGCGGAGTATGGCGTTGACAAATCCCTCCCGGCCTTTGCAGTAACGCTTTGCCAAGTTTACCGTTTCCGTAACGGCAGCATAAGAAGGAATCGAATCCATAAATGCCAGCTGATACAGCCCCATCCGCAGGATGGTGCGATCACTAGCATCCAATTTGTGAGAAGGATCCTTCAAATAATGCTGAATGATATAATCCAGAAGTATGAGATTTTCCAATACTCCGTAGACAAGTCTTCTGACGAAGGCTTTGGAATTCGGTTTTACTACTGAGATATAATGATTCAGGGCAAGATTGGAATATGCCTTGTTCTTCTCAATATCCAGCAGCACCAGATACGCCGTTTTTCGAGCATCATCCATGATTTGGGCCTCCTATACTCCCTCCTGCATAAACATACGGGGCGGAGTTATACCGCTTCGATTTATTTTACCCTAAAACGGTACCGATTTCAATTTTATTCCCTTTTATATATTCAGAAACATCCACGGGCTTTTTCCCGGGCATTTGAATTCGAGTAACCAGCAGATCCCCTTCTCCCGCAGCAACCAGAATGCCCCGATTGCTGACATCTTTTATCAATCCCGGGGTATCATTCACATCCTCGCCCATTACCTCAGCGGAAAATAGCTTCATCTGCACTCCGTTTATAAAAGTGTATGCGCCCGGCCACGGATTCATAGCCCGGATTTGGCGCTCGATCCTTTCCGCTTTTTGATTGAAATCTACAAGACTATCCTGCTTTGTAATCTTCGAAGCATATGTGGCTAAGTCGTGGTTTTGCGCTATACGCTCTGCAGTGCCGGATTCGATAGCGGGAAGTATCTCAACCAACAGGTCCGCACCTAAACCGGCAAGTTCATCCTCCAGTTGGCCTGCGGTTTTCTTCCCTATCGGGACGGCTCTCTTTGCTATTATATCGCCTTCATCCAAGCCTTCAGACATGTACATCAGGGTAACTCCGGTCTCTGGATCCCCGGAAAGTATGGCATGCTGGATGGGAGCAGCCCCCCGATACTTTGGAAGCAGGGATGCATGAATATTGATACAGCCTAAGCGAGGCAGATCCAACAAGCTTTTCGGCAACAGCTTTCCGTAAGACGCCACCACGATGATGTCCGGATTAATCTCGCGCAGGCACTGCATAACTTCCGAGGAATCGGAAATACTTTCCGGTTGCATAACCGGTATGCCATACTCCTCTGCCTGGATTTTCACCGGCGTGGGTAAAACCTTCATTCCCCTGTTTTTCGGCCTGTCGGGCTGGGTTATGACCAGAGGGATTTCGTACCCCTCTTCTTTCATTCTTTTAAGCGCGGGAACCGCAAAATCTGAGGTCCCCATATACACAATTTTCACTGTCCTCACCCTTTACTGCTCGTCGGTCTCGCCGTCGTTCTCTAACTCATCGATGTCCTTTATTTCCAAAGCCTTGTCGACGAAGAGAATCCCTTCCAGATGATCGTATTCATGGGATAGAGCTACGGCAAGCAACTCCGTTCCTTCAACTTCGATTTCATTCCCGTTGCGATCAAGGCCCTTCATCTTGATGTATGCGGGTCTTTCAACGGTGCCGACGCAACCGGGAACACTCAGACAGCCTTCTTCCACTGTCTGCGTTCCTTCCGTTTTCACGATTTCCGGATTGATCAATTCGTATATCTTATCCTCTAACTCCACTACGAACACGCGCCTCAACACACCCACCTGGGGAGCCGCCAAACCAATTCCGTCGTTTTCACGCATGGTCTCTATCATGTCGTCCAATAGCTGTCGTATCCTGTCGTTTACCTCGGTTACTTCCTTGGCGCGCTTCGTCAGTATTTCATCGCCTTCTTTCACTATGTTTCTCAATGCCATATTTACTGCTCCTTACTCTATTCTTACTCTTATATTATAAAAAACCATATGGATTCACATCGATTGATAGAGTCCATTCTTTCTGCTTTTCTCTTACCACCTTATTCTTAATCTTCCAAAGGGCCTCTCTGTAGGCATCCCAATTCTCTTCCGTGCATTTAATGAGTAGCTGATACCTGTACAGCCCGCTGGCCTTGTTTATCGGTGCCGGACGAGGTCCCAATACGTTAACAGCATGGTCCCTGCCAACTCTACGCAAAAATGACTGGCGGATTTTCTCGGCGCCTTCAGAAGCTTCCTCCTCCGTTTCGGCAGCCAATATTATGTACAAGATATCGCAGAAGGGAGGATATCCCACCTGTTCCCGGATCTTGATTTCCGCTTCGTAGAACAAGTCGTAATCCTGCCTTGCAGCCAGCTGGATCGCATAGTGGTCCGGAGTATAGCTCTGTATTACCACCTTTCCCGGAACGGTTCCGCGCCCTGCCCTGCCTGCTGCCTGGGTTATAAGTTGAAAGGTTCGCTCCGAAGAACGGAAGTCCGGTATGTTCAGAGAGATGTCCGCCGCCACGATGCCCACAAGTCCTACATTGGAAAAATCTAGGCCTTTAGCAACGAGCTGGGTCCCTATCAGAATGTCAGTTTTTCCTTTTCCGAAGCGAGATAAGATTGCATCGATGCTCCCCCTCCGCTTTGCAGTATCAAGATCCAGCCGCTCGATGACGGCGTCCGGAAAGGTCTTGCCCGCAATTTCTTCCACCTTTTCCGTACCGGTGCCGAAATGGCGTATGTACTTGCTTCCGCAGGCAGGGCAGACATCAGGTATTTTTGTCCTTCTCCCGCAGTAGTGGCAGACAACTTCCCCCCGCGCTTTGTGATAGGTCATGGAAATTCCGCACTCCTCGCAGCGCATCACATAACCGCAACTCCTGCAGGACAAGAAGGTAGAATAGCCCCTGCGATTGAGAAACAGTATAACCTGTCGCCCTTCATCGAGGCATGCCCGGATCTGTTCATAGAGCTTGATGCTGAAGATGCTCTTGTTGCCCTGTTTTAATTCCTCCCTCATATCTACAACTTCCACATGGGGTAAGGGAGTCTTATTGTAGCGCGTCTTGAGGAGTATTTTCTCGTATTCTCCCTTTGCGGCACGGAAAGCCGATGTCAGTGAGGGGGTGGCGCTGCCCAAAAGTACCACTCCCCCGCTCCTGCGGGCACGCTGAATTGCCACTTCAAGGGTGTCGTATTTTGGCGACATGTCCGACTTATAAGTGGATTCATGTTCCTCATCCAAAATGACGGCCCCGAGATTCTCAACCGGCGCAAACACCGCAGAACGGGCACCTATCACCACTTTTGCTTCGCCGCTTTTTATCCGCATCCACTGGTCGTAGCGTTCGCCTTTCGAAAGCTTGCTGTGCAAAACCGCCAAATCATCCGTTCCAAACCTTTGCTGGAAGCGTCGGATTGTCTGGCTGGTCAGGGAAATTTCCGGAACCAGCATTATTGCTGTTCTCTGCTGCTTCAGGCATTCTTCGATGACCTTCATGTATGTCTCGGTCTTTCCGCTGCTGGTAACTCCGTGAATCAGGAAAACCTTATGTTCCCTGCTCTGTAAAAAAGGCATTACATTTTGCACCGCTTCTTCCTGCTCCGGCGTCAATGAGGGAGACTCAACAATCTCTACCTCTTTTCCTGCAAAGAGGTCTGTGGCCGCTCTCCTCTTCGGCGCCGAACCCGCAGGCGCGAAACATTTAATCGCGTCGATATACCTGCAAAAGTAACGCTGCCTCATGAATTCACAAATTTCAACCGCATCGGAAGGAAGAGAAACGAGGGGATCTTTGCTGATTACATATTTATACTTGATGCGGGGATCCGGTCCGTCTGCCATGGAATGCACATATGCGTCGTACTCTTTATTACCACGCGCAAATGGAACGGTTACCTTGTCACCGGGTTTAAGACCTTCAATTTCAGAAGCATAGGTGTAGAGCATATCCGTTTTATCGTTGCTGTTATCGATGATCAGGTTTACATATTCCATTGCAGCCTCCAAAACCGAATCCGCTCAACGGCCCTCGTTAACGCTCTATTCATTTCGGTTCGCAAGCATTAAAGCAAATAGATATTGTGCTCAGCACATTTTTCTATCATATCCTCCGGCCATATTGCCGCCTGTACTTCTCCTATATGGGCTTTCCTGAGGAAGTACATGCAAAGCCTGGACTGGCCTATTCCTCCTCCGATGGAATAGGGGAGTTCCTTGTTGACTATTGCCTGGTGGAATTCTTTCTCAAGCCTGTCCATTGCGCCTGCTATTTCAAGCTGGCGGACAAGAGACTCCTCATCTACTCTTATACCCATGGATGATATTTCAAATGCACATTCCAGGATATCGTTCCACAGCAGAATATCACCGTTAAGCTCCCAGTCGTCGTAATCAGGAGCCCTCCCGTCATGTTTTTTGCCCGATTTAAGAGTGCCGCCGATCTTCGAAATAAAGACAGCCCGTTTTTCCTTGGTTATAGTGTCTTCTCTTTCTTTCGGTTCTAGTTCCGGATACATGTCCTCCAGTTCCTGACTGGTAATAAAAAAGAGGTCGTTGGGCAATTCCGTCCGTATCTGGCGATACAGCCGGTTTACATAATCGCCCAGGTTTTTAATCGCTATATATATTGTAGAAACGGTCTCTTTCAAGTATTCTTCATTGCGGTCTTCTTTGCGAATCACTTTTTCCCAATCCCATTGGTCCACATAAACGGAATGGAGGTTGTCAAGAACCTCATCCCTGCGCAAGGCATTCATGTCGGTATAAATGCCTCTTCCGGGTTTGATGCCATAACGACCCAGGACATATCTCTTCCATTTTGCCAAGGACATGGGAACTTCCGCTACCTTCTCGTTCATATCCTTGATTGTAAAAGAAACCGTCCTCTCCACGCCGTTGAGATTATCGTTCAATCCTTTTTCAGGATCTACCAGCAGAGGCGCCGATACCCTGCGCAGCTGTAAGCCGTAAGCCAGCTCCTGTTCGAAGAAGTCCTTAATCTTCTTGATTGCTCTCTGCGTTTCCATCAGGTCTAACTGAGATTCGTAGTTGGTGGGAAGTATCAATTTGCCTGGCATAAAATCACCTCTTTTTCTGTTTAGAATATTCACATCCGCAGTAGTACTGCCGATAGAGTTCATATTTTTTGGCTAGCTCGATGGAACGCTGGAATCCGTCTTTCTTTTTAAAATCCTCGTCTACATACTCTATGTTGACGCGGCTGGCCAACCCACAGCCGATTTGAGATATCAGCATGTAATTCTTATGAGGGCTTACGGAGAGAGTGGTGCCGAAGTAGTCAAAGCTTAACCCTGCAGCCTGCTCCGCCGTCTCTCCCAAGCGAAGCTCAATACATTTTTCGCAGCGCTTGCCGCCTTCGGGCTCGGACTCAAGTCCCTTTGCCACTTCATAAAAACGGTTCACATCATAATTGCCTTCGAGAAACTTTACCGGCTCTTCCGTGGGCCTTTCCTGATTGTATCTTTGAATAAATTGCAGCTGTGCACTCTTTCTCTTTTCATATTCGCCGGGATCGGTGATGTTAGGATTGTAGAAAAACAGAGTTATATCATATTTTTCTGCCAATCGTTCAATTACCGCCGTGCTGCAAGGTCCGCAGCAACTGTGAAGCAGAAGCTTCGGCTTGTCTCCCATTTTTTCCTCTCCCTCTATTATGATACTATCCTGGCCTGTTTGCGCCCCAGTTCCTTTACAACGGGGTCTTACACCACACCGCGCACCTTATTGTATTCCTCAAGTCCTTTTGCCAGAATGGAAACGGCCTTTTCCAGCAAACTGCATTCAAGAGTGAAGGCAAGGCGAATTTCATCCTTCCCCAAACCTTTCGTGGCATAAAAACCTTCTCCGGGAGCGGCCATAACCGTCTCCCCATCCACATCGAACTCTTCCAGCATCCAGATCAGAAATTCCGTGGCGTCTTCTACAGGAAGCTTGCACATCATATAAAATGCGCCTTCCGGTTTGTTGCATTCAACACCGGGAACTTGCCTAAGCGCATCGTACACCACATTTCTGCGCTTTTCAAACTCATCCCGCACCTGATTTATTACCCTGTAGCCCGCCTCGTACAGTCCCAGGGCTCCGTGTTGCTCAACCGTTGAAACGGAAAGTCTGCCCTGGCAGAGTTTGAAGATAATATTAAAAAGTTCCTTATTTTTACATACAATCGTCCCGATACGGGCTCCGCAGGCGCTAAACCTCTTAGATACGCTGTCGATAATCACCAGCCGGTCATGTATGTCTTCGAGAAAACCGAAACTGGTTATCTGTCTCCCGTCGAAAACGATTTCACGATATACTTCATCGGAAACGATATATAGATCATTTTGCTTTGCCACATCCGCAATCATGCGAAGTTCTTCCGCAGTCAGCACGGTACCTGTGGGATTGCCGGGATTTGTAACCCAAATACCCTTGGTCCGATGGGTAATTTGGGCTTCCAGCGCCTCCCTGTCTATATGAAAGCCGTTGGTCACACTGGTTCTCACAGGAACCGGCGTCGCGCCGGATATGGTAAAATAAGTGTTGTAATTGGAATAATAAGGTTCGAATACGATGAACTCATCTCCCGGATTGGTTAAGGCCAACAAGGTCATGAGAACCGCTTCAGATCCACCCGTGGTGACAGCGATATTTTCTGCACGGAAACTAAAGCCATGTCCCCGATAGAAATCTTCCATTGCTTTTAATAGCTCCGGCAAACCTTGTGAAGGCATGTACTCAACTATAGGTTCGTTAAACTCTCTTATGCGCTCATAATATTCCAAAGGTGCAGGGAGATCCGGCTGCCCGATGTTCAGGTGATAAACCTTTTTTCCTGCTGCTTTGGCTGCGTCTGCATATTTGCTCAGTTTTCTAACAGAGGATACCTCCATATTTGTCATAACCTTCGATAGTTCTTTCACAGCATTCTCCTCCCCTGCAACGTATTATCTGCAGTCTTTAGAATTCTACCGGTGTATTTTACCACAACTAAGATAAGCTGAACAAGTTGCACAAAAATAAAAATTGCGGGGTAGACCCAAAAGTTGCATCTTCAGCAAAAGGGCCTGTCCCCGCAGCTGATTCCTGCATGTTAGTCTTCTTTATCTTCCTCTTGTGATTCCGGTTTTATCAATCTGTCTCCAATGCGCCCGTCATTATAATGTTTGCGGCATAAGGATACATACATATCATTGCCCCCGATCAATATCTGCTCGCCTGTCTTTACGAACTTCCCGTCAACGATCCTGGCCACCATGGTAGCTTTTCTGCCGCACCAGCATATAGTCTTGATTTCCTCTATTTTATCTGCATAGACCAACATATAATAGGAGCCTTCGAAGAGCTCATTGCGGAAATCATTCTTGAGACCGTATGCCAAAACAGGCGTTTCGTAACTGTCTACGATCTCCACTAACTCCTGTACATGATGCTTTTTCAGAAATTGACACTCATCCACCAAAACGCAATCGATTTTCTTCTTTGCATTCTCTTCCATGAAGAGCTTTAACAGATTAGTGTCATCGTTTACCATGATGGCTTCCCTCTTGAGCCCGATTCGGGAACAGACCATTCCTTTGCCGAAGCGGTCATCCACGCTTGGTACAAGCACCAGCACCCGTTTGCCGCGTTCCTCGTAATTATAAGCCACTTTGATCAATTCTATGGATTTTCCCGCATTCATGGTGCTATATCTATAATAAAGCTGTGCCATAGTTCACTCCCGTATCCTTCCTGTATCACATCTGTCACAAATCTGAAATAGGCAGATATTAACGATTTTATTTATTGTACCATACACGGAAGAACAGTTCAATTCCGGTGGCTCAGCATAACACCCGTCATCCCGGATAACATCCCAGCACTTCCAGATATCCGCAGGAAGCCGCGGCATGGCGAAGCCCCCTCTGAACGTTATCGTCTTCGATGTTTCCTTCTAAATCCGCAAAGAAGCAGTATTTATCCCCAATCATGGGTCTCGACTCAATACGGGTCAAATTGATGCCTCCCGCCATAAAGTGGAACAGCACTTCGCAAAGGGCTCCGCTCCTGTGTGAAGTGCGGAAGGTTATGCTGACCATATCGCAGGAAGAATCGTATTCCGGCTCATCGGCGATAGTGATAAACCGGGTGCTGTTGCTCTGATCGTCGGTGATATTATCTTCCAGCACCTCCAGGCCGTAGAGTTCGGCAGCCCGTCTCGAACCTATGGCCGCATATCTCTTTTCGCCTTTCTCCGCCACCCAATTTGCCGCTGCAGCTGTATTTCTGCATTCCGTTAAATCCCATGTACGCCTTTTCAGATATCCGGCGCACTGATGCAATCCTTCAGGATGGGACAGCACTTCACGAATATCTGAAATCTTTGTCCCAGGCACAGCCATCAGACAATGAGCCGCCTGCACGTAGGTCTGACCCACGATAAAGCAACCGTACTTCCGGAGCAGGTCATAAGTTTCACCGATAGCTCCTGTCTTCGAATTCTCAATCGGGACTATACCGTAGCTAACCTCTTTATCCTTAACTGCTACAAAGACATCTTTAAAGGTCTTCATACCTTTTAGCTCCCCTTCAGGAAAGAGCTTCAGCGCAGCCTGTTCTCCCCATGCACCCGGCAGCCCCTGATAGGCCACTACTAAATTACCTTCTTGCGGCTTTCGCGGGGGTGGAAGCAACACTTCTTCAACTCCGTCGAACAGAAGCTTCCTCTGCCGGAACTTGGACAACCCCATGACAGTTCGAATGAAAGTCACCACTTCTCCCCTGTATTCATCTTTTGCGATTTTTAAAGCACCCTCGATAATCTGCTGTTCTCTCGCTTCATCGGCAATGGGTATGTTCTCAGCCCTCTTAGCTTCCGCAATTTGATCCACGAGAGTCATTCTTTCCTGCAGGAGTTCCACAAGTCGCCCGTCTACAGTATCCATACCGGCTCTTACTTTCTGTATGATTTCATGATTGTCCATCCTTTACCCTCCTATTCTTTAATCGCTTCCCGGACCCTGTTTACTTTCTTCATCAGATGGTGAAACACTTCGGGAGTTATTGACTGCTGTCCGTCGCAGAGAGCTTTGTGCGGCATGTTGTGAACCTCAATGATCAGCCCGTCCGCTCCCGCTGCCACTGCGGCCAGGGCAAGGGGTTCCACCAGATGCCAATGCCCCGTTCCGTGGGAAGGATCTGCGATGACAGGCAGATGGCTTTTCTGCTTCAACACAGGGATAGCCGATAGATCCAGGGTATTGCGGGTCGCTGTCTCAAATGTCCTGATCCCGCGTTCGCAGAGAATTACCTGGTCGGTACCCCCTTTGATCAGATATTCCGCGGACATTAACAGTTCTTCAAGAGTAGACGAAAGTCCCCTTTTCAAAAGTACAGGTTTCTTCAGCTTGCCTACCTCTACGAGGAGACTGAAATTTTGCATGTTCCTGGCACCGATCTGAATTACATCCACATCCTCCGCAAAGGCGTCCAGATGGTTTTGGGAAAGGATTTCAGAGACGATGGGCAGTCCGGTTTTTTGCTTGGCGGCTTTAAGAAGCTCCAGACCCTCCAGTCCCAAACCATGGAATGAATATGGTGAACTTCGCGGCTTAAAAGCCCCTCCGCGGAGCAGCTTTGCCCCTGATTTCGCAATATCTTTCGCGACGGAAAGAATCTGGTCCTCGCTTTCTACCGAACAGGGCCCTGCAATTACAGCAAAATGTCCTCCTCCAATTTTAGCCGTTCCTGCGCTCACCACCGTGTCTTCGGGATGAAAGCGCCTCCCTGCCAGTTTATACGGTTCCCGCACCTTAAATGCCGATTCCACGATGTCCGACCGGCTAAATGTATCGGGAGACACGTTTGACACATCTCCGGCAAGCCCAAGCATTCGCGCATTCCCTCCCTTAATGTCCTGCACGATAAGCCCCTGGTCCTGTATGCTGTTCTTAAGCTGTTCTATGGCTTCTTCCGATGCGTCCGGCTTGATTACGATGATCATATTCCTTCCACCTTCCCTGTAAGATTATCTATAATCCTTTTATATGCTTTCTCTCTCATTATTTCTACGCCTAAATACAGGCGATCCGCTTCCAAAGCCTGTTCTATGAGCATATGAATGCCTCCCAAAGTGCGAAGTCCTCTCTTTTCTCCTTCAATGAGAAAACTAGTCCTCGCAGGGCTGTATATAAGATCGCAGAGCAGGGAATCTTTTCCTATACGGTTCATAAAATCGAAGCTTGGAAAGTCCTGCTTCACGCCTTTCATGCCTAAAGGTGTGGTATTTATGATGATTCGCGATCCCCATTGGTTTCCGTTTTTCTCCGAATCCAAAAATGGATGCAGATGGCACTTCGTATCGTATAGTCTTACGATCTTTTGGCATATCTTATGGGCCTTGTCACGGTTCCTTGCCACCAGGTGCAATTCTCTTGCACCCTTGGCAGCGGCTTTCATGGCTATAGTAACTGCCGCGCCTCCCGACCCCAAAATAGTGACGGCAGAATTCTTAAAGTCTTCTCCCATATGCTCAAGGGCTTTGAAGAAACCTTCACCGTCCGTATTGTATCCCCATAGCTTGCCGCCTTTTTTTACAACGGTATTAACGGAGCCGAGAGCTTCAGCCTCTTTATCTATTAAATCTAAAAGAGGGAGAATTGCTTCCTTGTGGGGCATAGTCACGTTGAAACCGTCAATTCCCGGCCCCCTGACCTGGATTACCCACCGGGACAGGTCTTCGGGAACAACCCTTCTCCTCTCGTAGGCAAAGGATTTAAAAAACGGTCCGATTGACGGTATATGTATATCCGGCGACAGGCTGTGGTCGATGGGGTCACCTATTACGGCCAGCTGCATTTCCCTTTGCTCAAATTTGGCAATGCGGCTAAGTTGACTGAGTGTTTTGGCGGGATACCCCTTGTTGCTTACTGCAAAATCCGCATACTTCTTATATAAAGGCAATCGTTGCCTGTAAAGCTCGTACAGCTTTTCCGGAGATTCTCTCAAGAGCGGGCGAGCGTTCAAATTTACCCGTGCCAGTATATCTTTTACAGGCCTGCTCATAAAGACGATTATGCCGTTTTGCGACAGCAGCTGCATATTGATCTCTTTAATAACCACCCCGCCGCCGCAGGCTATCACCGCATTTCGACTGTCAGATACTGCCCTTATCGCTTCCGTTTCCGCCAGTCGGAACCCTTCCTCTCCTCGTTCTTCAAAGATCTTGGATATGCTCAAACCTTCCCGCTGCTGAATCAGCGAATCGAGATCGACGAACTCACGGGACAGGCGCTTCGCAAGTCTTCTTCCCATACTGGTTTTGCCGCTGCCGGATATTCCGATCAACACGATGTTCTTCATCGCTTCCACCCTGCTTCCAACATATGATCCATCAGGCACAGGGCCAGGGCCGATTCCACAACTACCACCGCTCTCGGTACTATACATGGGTCGTGGCGCCCCGTGACCATGATTTTTTTGTTCTCGCCGGTACTGAGATCAACCGTATCCTGCTCCTTGCCGATGGATGCAGTAGGTCTGAAAGCGACTCGGAACAGTATAGGCATGCCGTTGGTAATACCGCCGTTAATGCCGCCGCTGTGGTTCGAACCCATCCGAATCTTGCCTTCATCATAGAACAGCGGATCGTTGGCTTCGCTTCCCCTCATTCCGGCCATACGGAAACCTTCACCGAATTCAATTCCCTTTGTCCCCGGAATGGAAAAAATCATTGAGGACAGGCTGCTTTCCATGGAATCGAAGAAAGGCGAGCCCAACCCGGCAGGTTGACCCCAAGAAGCGCACTCGATGATTCCGCCCACGGAGTCCTTTTCCTTTGCGGCATGAAGAATTACGTTTTTCATTTCCTCTTCTCTCGCCTTGTCCAGAACAGGGAAGTCCATGCTGGTGAGAGCTTTTAACTGCTCTGCATCGATGGACATCGAGGATTCACCTGTTTCTTCCGAAAATGTTTCCCCAAGGGAGAAGGATATATCCCGGCAGGTTCCTATCTGCAGTATATGAGCTCCGATGCAGATGTCTTCCTTTTCCAGGATTTGCCGCACGATGCTGCCTGCAAAGGTAAGAGGAGCAGTCAGCCTGCCGGAGAAATGCCCTCCGCCCCGGTAATCGTTGTATCCCTTGTATTTGATATGAGCGACAAGGTCGGCGCTTCCCGGCCTGAGCAGATCTCTGTTATAATCTTCAGACCTTGTATTTTTGTTACGAATGATTCCGCAGAGAGGAGCTCCCGTTGTAACTCCGTTGAATACGCCGCTCAGGATCTCCACCTGGTCCGATTCCTTCCTGGGAGTAGTAAGCTCACTTTGTCCGGGAGCCCTTCTTGCCATATGAAAATTTACGTAGTCCATATCCATAGGAAAGCCCGGCGGCAATCCGTCCATGACGATACCGATGGCTTCTCCGTGAGATTCACCGAATATGGATAGCCTGAGATTTCTCCCCCAAATATTCATATATTCTCCTCCTTTGCCTCGCGGCAGAAGTCCTTCCAAAAATCCGGATAGGATTTATTCACGCACCGGGGATCCAAAACGGTAACCTTTCCCCGGCTTTTCAAAGAGGCTAAAGCAGCCGCCATGGCAATCCTATGATCGTTATGGGGGTCCACCACGCCTCCCTCCAGCACATCAACGCCTGTAATGAACAGGTAATCTTCGCCTTCTTCAATACTGGCTCCCAATGAATTCATAGCTTGAGTTATAGATTTCAACCTGTCACTTTCCTTCATCCGAAGCCGGCCGGCTCCTTCTATTTTGCTCCGGCCCTTGCAGAAGCACAGCAATACCGCAAGAGGAGGCGCCAGATCGGGGCATTGACTGATATCCGCCGTGATTCCGTGCAGTTGTGTGGCTCTGACACGCAGCGTCCCGTCTTCATCATACAGGATCTCCCCCCCACAGCGAAGGATGAAATCCAGGATTTTCGCATCGCCCTGCAGGGAGTTGCACTTCAATCCGGCACATCCTACATCGCAGCCTAAGGCACCCGCCACGAGAAAATAGGCGCCGGCGGAATAATCTCCTTCTATTTCATATATAGCCGGAGTATAGGATTGACCTCCCGGAATCCGGAACGCTCCATCTTCCAAGATTTCCACATGCACTCCAAAGTGACTCATAACGTCTATTGTCATATCCACATAGGGTTTGGATTCAAGCCCGGTGGTCAATCGAATTTCACTCGATTCGCCCAACAAAGGCAAAGCCATTAACAGTCCGGATATAAACTGAGAGCTCACATTCCCGGGTATTTCATATATCCCCGGCCGCAAGGGCCCTTGCAGGTAAAGATGCTGCTCTTCCAGACGGTATTTGCAACCGTTAGCAGCGAGGGCATCCAGATAACTCTTCAGCGGACGCTGCAGCAGCCTTCCCCGCCCTGTCATAACCACCGGTGCACCCGACAGCAGGGCAAAGGGTATTAGGAATCTCAACGTTGAACCGGATTCACCGCAGTTCAGTACTTTGCCTTCCTCTACATGAATTCCTTCCGTATTTAAAATCCCCCGAACAACCGTAAGCCCCGACTCGTCTAACCGATAATCCAGTCCCATGGCCGCAAGACAGGCCAGAGTGGCTGCTACGTCTTCCCCGTAACGTCCCAATTCTTTTATTATCGTTCCTTTTCCCGCCAAGGCACCGCAGATCAGAGCTCTATGGGAAAGGCTTTTGGAAGGTGGAATGCGGACAATACCGTCGGGGACACAATTTATCTCCATTGCTTCCGTTCTATTCATACTCATAACGCCAACTCCAATATTTCTCCGAGAATGTCTTCAAGTTCCTGTTCTCCAATAGTATGAACCAGGCTTTCACCGATCTCTTTTAGCAAAATCAAGTTAAATCCTTTTCGATCATTCTTTTTATCTATGGCCATATGGTGAATCAGTTTCTTATAATCCGTCTGAATTTTTGAAGTCAAACCATAAGTTTCTACTAGTTTTTTTATCCTTTCCCCCGTACCGTCAGGGGTCAATCCGAGAGTTTCACCCACTTCCGCGGCTATGCACATACCTATGGCCACCGCTTCACCGTGGGAGTGGGCCCGGTACTCGCCGATTTTTTCGATGGCATGGCCAAAGCTATGGCCAAAATTCAGCTTCCTTCTTTCTCCGCTGTCCCGCTCATCCCATTCCACAAAAATCCGTTTCTGATTGCAACACCTGTATACGATTTCTTCCATATGTGGGAGGATTTCATCAAGTCCTCCGTAATTCTCAAGTTGGTGAAAAAGGTCCTTGTCGGAGATGGCGCCGTACTTAATAACTTCCGCCATTCCTTCCGACAACTGCTTTTTATCCAAAGTGCTTAAAAGTGCCGGATCCGCGACGACCAGAAGAGGTTGATAGAATGCTCCCAGCAAGTTTTTCCCCTGGGGAAGGTCTATTCCTGTCTTGCCGCCCACGGAAGAGTCTACCTGGGCCAAAAGAGTGGTAGGAACTTGTACATAGGGCAATCCTCTCATATATACTGCAGCGGTGAAACCGGCCAAATCCCCCACCACTCCGCCTCCGAAGGCAATGATGAGGTTATCGCGCAACACGTGCAAATCAGCCAACTGTCCGCATAATTTCGTGAAGCTCTCTATGGTTTTGCTGCCTTCGCCGGATTCTACCTGAATGGAATCCGTCAGGAAACCGGCCCTTTTTAAAGCAGCTTCCATCCTGGAGCCGTAAAGGCTCCACACCTTCTCATCGGTGATCACTATGGCACGCTTTGCGGATGATACGGCGCGAATCCGTTCTCCGCACATATTCAGGATTCCTGATTCTATCTGTATTTTATATGATGCGGCGGGCAGTTTAACAATTATCTCGGACATGCCACAAGCTCCTTTCAAATCACACTTGCTTAAAAAAAGAGAGGTTCTATGCGATGAACCTCTCTAAACTCTCTGTAAAATATACCTTCGTTAACTTATACTGCTGTTAGGGATAGTTCATACGCTTTCGTTGCACCTATTTTTACCAAACCAAAAGTATCCAAAGCTAAAATAAAAGCTCTGGAAAAAGTTATTAAAAAAGTTGGCAAAATAGTTTACAACGATGGACGTATGTCTCATTATCTTAAACCCTTCTTCTTGACTTTTTATCTGTTATACCACAGTAATTCATGAATTGCAAGAAAATTATGCTAAATGGAAGGTGCCGATTAGACAAAACATTTGCGTAGGATTAAAATATGTATATCGATTAGCAAGAAAACATTGCGCTAAATTGTAAATTTAGAGAGGTATAAGAATCATAATGAATTCACCTTTTGGTAGTATACATTACAACGCCATCGGGCCTTATTTGAAGAAGAAATTCGGTTGCCGTATTGCAAAACTTTCCGTAGACGGCGGGTTTACCTGTCCCAACCGGGACGGTACAAAAGGCGTGGGAGGCTGCATCTACTGTTCGGCCGGCGGAAGCGGTTATTCTGCAGGTAATATGGCCGACCAGGTAAAACAATTGACCGGGAAATGGCCTGAAAGTAAGTATATTGCCTATTTCCAAAGCTATTCTAATACCTATGCGCCGGCCACCCTTCTTCGGCAAAAATACGAAGAAGCCTTAGCCTGTCCCGGTGTGGTAGGACTGTCCATCGCCACCAGGCCCGATTGTTTGCCCGATGAAGTAATGGAAGTCCTGCAAGAATTGAATCAAAGGACCTACTTATGGGTGGAACTGGGACTCCAGACCATCCACGACGCTACCGCATCGTTTATAAACCGCGGCTATCCGCTGCAGGTTTTTGATGATGCAATGAATAAGCTTAATGAAGCGGGCATCCGTACTGTTGTCCACCTGATTTTCGGTCTTCCGGGCGAATCGCCCTCGGACATGATGGATTCGGTACGCTATGTAGCGGATAGAAAACCCTTCGGCGTGAAATTCCATCAACTCTATATTATAGAAGGGACTAAAATAGCAGAGTATTATCCCGAACATCTGCAGGTTTTGAAAAAGGATGCATATATCAACCTGCTTATTGATGCTATAGAGATTCTGCCTCCGGAGATCACCGTTCATCGCATAACCGGTGATCCTCATGTAAAAGGACTCATTGCGCCTCGCTGGAGTCTCAATAAACGATCGGTACTAAACAGCATTCAGATGGAATTCAAACGCCGGGGCAGCTTTCAGGGCTGCCGTCTCTGATATACATTAACGCCTTTGTCTTTTAGATTGGAAAGTCTGAATCATAAACTACTGTGCCCTTGTCATCGTAGGCTTTCAGACCTACGAATATTTCACTAAACAATACGTCGCTATCATTCTCCCCTTCCCACATGATATAAAACATGTCCTCATAGAACGTATCGCTGGTGTAAATCTCCGTTTCTCCTTCTGCATTTTTTACTTCTATCTCAACTCGGACGATGGAGGGATCGTTGCGAATACCGTAGATCAACCATTCCTCTTCCTTTGAGCGATATGATGTAAACAGGGGCCTCTCTTTTTTATTCTCTATTCCATGGCCTGTTCCGTAACGCCAGAACACACCTAAGAACCGGTCTATCGGCGAACATGAAATCATGTCCTGATAACGGGTGAGAAAGTACCGGCTTTTTCCATGATCAAAGCTGTGAATGATTTCCGACGGACCATAATGCAGATCCCGTTCTGAAGTATGGAGGGCTTCCACCGGTGAAAAATACAGCCCGTTGAGTTTCATGAACAGAAACAGCAGTACGGCGATAAGCAACAGGTTCCGAATGGTCTTTTTCAGTCTAGCCATTGTTCACCACCTCCCCCAAGGGGATCTCTACCTTGTAGTAGCGTCCTGCGTAATCCCATTCGATAATCAACTTCTCCTTTTCAAAAGGGAAGTTGTCCAGAGATCTCCTGGCGCGGCTGTAAATACCGGCAGAGCTGCGCCCTCCCCCATTAAAATAAGTTTCGCCGTCCTCGTCTTTAAAAATCCCAAGTCCGCTGGAGGACCAACCGTGTAGGCCGGAAAAGCTCAGGTTATAGCTGGAATAAAGCACGTGCAGGTCTCCGTCTTCCGTCTGTATCACATCTGTGATGCGAATGCGCCTGCTATCCAGTTTTATGAGTTCGTTGGGCTTAACATGGCGCACAATGGATTCCTTGGGGATATCCCGGATGGGATGATCGAACAGGATGGTCCAGCCGCTTACAAGCAGCATAGGTACCGATTGAAAGATCACGATGATGCAGAGCAAAACCGCAATAATCCGACTGAAATACCATATATATCCTAAAACCGGATTGTGTTGACGGTTCAGGGCAATGCCGATTTCAACCGCATCTCCCATGCGCTCCAAGGCTGCTTTTTCCGCCTCTTCCTGAGAAAGCCCGCCTTCTTCCTGTAAAAAAAGCATGCTGTCCTCAATATGAGCCGCCAGCTCTAATTCGATATCATGTCGATCGGGGAAAAAGTGCACTCTATTAACAACTTTGTGGATAAACTCCTTGACTGCCGGCGACGGCGCCTGCCGTGCCTCGACGCTGAATTCACGGGTTTCAGGCGATGGCATTTGCTTCACCGCCGATCACTTTATTCACCGCGAAGGAAAACCGTTTCCACTGTTCTTTTTCTTCTGCCAACTGCTTTATCCCCCTGTCCGTTATGGCGTAATATCTCCTCTGCCGCCCGTCTTTCTCCTTATAATAAGAACGAATATATCCCTCGTTCTCCAACTTGTGCAGCACAGGATACAAGGTTCCCTCCTTGAAAGAAAAAGTATTATCGGAACGTTCTTCGAGGATTTTGATGATTTCATAACCGTAACAATCCTGGTTTTTCAATAGAGAAAGCAACAATAACGGCGTGCTTCCTCCTAACAGCCCTTTGTTTATCGCCATCTTTCTAACCTCCACTACATTCTTGGAAAAATCATACATAGAATATTTAGGTATATGATACCTTGACCATCTATGTATTGTCAAGAGAAAAAAGCGCTGTTGTCTTCCGGACAAACCCGACACAACAGCGCTTTCGTTTTTTTCATGTGGCGTTTATAGAAGTTAGTGTATCTATTCGAACAGCTTTACAAGGCCTTCCTCGTAGGGAGGATACACTATACCCTTTTCCGTAATAATGGCTGTTATATACTTGGCATCGGTTACATCAAAAGCAGGATTGTAGGTTTTAACGCCTTCCGGCGCCATGGGTTTCTCGTACCAAGCCTTGTAAATCTCTTCGCCCGGTCTGAGTTCGATATGGATATCCTTTCCCGTTTTCGTCTTCATATCAATTGTGGATAAAGGAGCATGCACGTAGAAGGGGATGTCGTATTCCTTTGCGAGGATAGCCACTCCCGATGTGCCGATTTTGTTTGCGGCGTCGCCGTTTGCCGCAACCCTGTCACAGCCTACAAGTACAGCATCTATCCAACCGTTTTTCATGACGATGGAAGCCATGTTATCGCAAATGAGGGTCACGTCGACCCCCGCCTGCATAAGCTCCCAGGTGGTAAGTCTCGCTCCCTGGAGCAAAGGCCTGGTTTCATCGGCAAACACCTTGAAATTGTAACCTCTCTCCTGACCGAGATAGATAGGCGCAAGAGCTGTGCCGTATTTGGCCGTCGCTATGGTGCCCGCATTGCAGTGGGTTAATAAGCCCATTCCCGGCTTCAAAAGCGTAAGCCCATGTTCCCCTATGCTGCGACAGACATCTTCGTCTTCCTGCCTTATGAGATTTGCCTCATCCAGCAGGGCGCGCTTAATATCCGAAATGCTCTTATCCTTATTGGCCAGCAGGCAATCCTCCATCCGATCGAGAGCCCAGAAAAGATTAACAGCCGTGGGCCTGGAGGAACCCAGATACTCTTTCGCCTTTTTGAATTTCGCGTAAAAATCATCGAAATTATCTGCCCGGCTATGCTTAACCGCCAGATATGCACCATAGGCTCCGGTGATTCCGATGGCCGGAGCGCCTCTGACCCGCAACTTGTATATGGCTTCCCAAATACTCTCAATTGTAGTCAAATGAAGGTATTTGGTCTCTCCCGGCAAGAGGGTCTGATCCAACAATATGAGCTCGCTCTTGTCGTCGTCAAGCTTTACGGGCGTAATCTCCAGAACTTTAAATGACATGGTGATCCTTCCTTTCTCAGAACTGTTCGGCAGTCTTCAGGATAACGTCCAGGAAATCCTTGCCTGTCTTGAATTCATCCCTTTTCATAATAAATTTCTTTGCCGCCGTAAGACATATTCTCTCCGCCCTGATCCTCTTGGCTTCATCTTCTATTGTAGTTATATCCTTTACCTGAGCTATGCCGATAATACGCCTTGACCCTTCGAGCCCGGCTACTCCGGCAGTATCGCTCAGTATCCGGTCCAGATAATACTCTTTAAATCCTTTGTAACGGGCCGTTACCTCCGTTACGTTTTCATCGAAAAGAACATTATACTTCTCTTTGAAAAGATCTACAACTGCAACGATTGTCTCCTCCAACCATTCTTTCTGTTTGGAGACTTCATAGGCATCTGCGTTGGCCCAGGCAAACATGAGGTTTGCAACAATGTTTCCGATATCAAAGCCCATGGGACCATAAAACGCAAACTCGGGATCGATAACTTTCATGGAATCTTCTTTTATAAATATGGATCCGGTGTGAAGGTCACCATGAACGAGAGACTGGGCGTTGGTCATGAACTCGAACTTAAGCTTGGCAGTTTCAAGCCTTAAAGCCTCATCTCCGTATACATTTTCCTCAATCCATTCTCTATTGGGTTCAAACACCCTGTTTCTGTTATTGACATCGTTAAAGGGCTCTGTATATACCAGATCCTCGGTAATCTCGCACAATTCCGGATTGATGAAATTCTTAACCAGCTCTTTCTTGCGCTTGTGATCGAGACATAAGTCAGTGGTCAGAATCAAGGTGTTCGCCATAAAGGTGGTAATATCCTCGGCAAACCTGGGGAACTGCCTGTGTTCAAGCATGGCAGTACGCATAATCGTATGATCCGATAAATCATCCATAACAGTGCAGTTCATTATTGGATCGTATAAATATACCTTCGGGACCAGTCCCGGCGCAAGTTCTCCCTGATACTTCAAAATATCGTATTCAATCCTGTTCCTGTCCGGCGATACCTTGAATTCATCGGAAATCCGTGCTACAGGTCCCGATTGTTTTATTACGATAGAAGCACCGTCTGATTTTCTCCAGATCCGAAAGATGTAGTTCAGGTTTCCGTCCCCGATCTCCTTGCATTCCAGATCATCTCCCGGCGAAAAGATGAAATCCAGTTTTTCGGCAGCATATCTTGCCGCATCCTTCTCCTTCATGGTGAAATATTTTGTGAAATCCATAGTCCCTCTCCCTTCTACTGCGCATTCGCTTAATACTTACAGTGACCGCCTAAACTCTCTGCAAGGATAACCGCAAACATTGCGACTATCTCTTTTGCTTGTAATAGGTGATTCCCAAGGCCAGCACCAGTACAGCGCCTTTGATTATATCCATGGAATAATAAGGTACTGACTTCATGACAAGACCGTTAGATAATGCTACCATGAGCAATGCGCCCACAAAAGTTCCTATGGCATTGGGTTTTCCTACCCCGGCAACGGAAAAACCGATAAATGCCGCTGCCACCGATTCCATCAGATATCCTGCCCCTGCGGAAGGATTGGACTGTCCGATTCGAGCCGCCAGAAGGATCCCGCCGATGCCGGCTAAAATGGCAGCCATTATGTACGCTATCCTCCTGTATTTGTCCACTTTTACACCGGACAATCTGGCAGCCTCCGCATTTCCTCCCACTACATACATGTATCTGCCATGCTTTGTATAGGTTAAGAAAATGTGAACAATAATTACCAAAGCCGCCATCACTATGATTATAACAGGTACTTGCCCAAGGCTTCTGAAAGAGGCGGGAATCAACCCTGTAGAAACGCTTCCGTCTTCCATTATCATATTCTGCGATATGATCTTTCCTTTGGAAAATGTCGTGGAGACCCCGTTAAAGATAAACATTGCCGCAAGGGTTGCCAACATATCCGGAATCTTAAACCTGATTATCAACACCGAGTTCAGAAAGCCTATTATGCCGGCAACGATAAGGGCTACTAAGATGCTTACAACGATGTTCTGTTCATACCATACGAACATGGCTATGGAAAGGGCCATGGTCATGGATGCCACGGATCCCACGGAAAGGTCGAAACCTCCGACAACCAGAGAGATGGTAATGCCTGTGGCTATGACTGTAGTTATGGACATAGCTCTCAGAATGTTGATTATGTTTGCCGGCGAGATGAATCTCCCATCGGTTGTTATTGAGAAGAACACCACGATGATTACTATCGTGAACAGCGTCCCGTATTTATAAAGGAAGTCAAAGAGGTCAAATCTCTTTATAGCCCTCGCTTCCCCGTCTTTCACTTGCTTAGACATCAGTTTTTTCCTCCCGCAGAATAATACAGTATTTCGTCCTCGGTTGTCTCACTTGTTACCAATTCTTTAGAGATTTTACCGTCGTACATCACATAAACTCTGTCTGTAATTCCGAGTATTTCCGGAATCTCACTCGATGCATATATAACGGTTTTACCTTCACATACGAGATTGCCTATCAACTCGAAAATATCCTTCTTTGCTCCTACGTCCACTCCCTTTGTAGGCTCATCAAATATATACACTTCCGCGTCGGCAATCAGCCACTTCCCCACTACCACTTTTTGCTGATTGCCTCCGGACAGGAAAGCTACCTTCTGAAATTCACTGGGGGTTACTATATTAAGATCCGATATCATTTTCCTGGAAACCTGATACTCCTTAATGAAATCGATAAAACCCCTCTTTACGAAACTCTTTATGCTGGGCAAAGTCAAGTTCGTATGTACCGGTTCATCTATAAGCACACCTTCTTTTCGCCTTTCCTCAGGTACCAGTGCCAGTCCTTGTGAAACGGCCATATACGGTTGCTGTATTGAAAGCTTTTTCCCGTTGAGATAAATCTCTCCGGTTTTTAACGGTATTGCTCCGAATAGCGCCTTGCATAGTTCTGTCTTCCCTGCGCCCACAAGCCCTGCAATACCGACTATTTCTCCCTTTCTCGCATAGATGGAAACATCCTTTATCATTTTCTCGTCGGAGAGATTTTTCGCTTCAAAGCACACCTCTCCTATTTCAGTCTGACATTTGGGGAAGATCTCCTCAAAGCTTCTACCCAGCATGTATTCTATGACTTCCTTTTCGGAAGTATCTTGTACTTTCATGCTTGTAATAAACCTGCCGTCTCTCATAATCGTGATTTCATCGCAGATTTGAAAGATTTCAGGCAGTCTGTGGGTGATAAACACCACTCCGACTCCGGCCGCTTTAAGATCCCTTATCACTTTAAATAATTCTTCGGTCTCCGCCTGGGACAACGGAGCCGTAGGCTCATCCATTATGAGCAACTTACAGTCCCTGGATAGAGCTCTTGCTATCAATACCATTTGTTTCTGCGCAAGAGAAAGGTTTTCAACATTGACATTTACAGGGATATCCACTTTGAGCTTTTTTAATATCTCTCCGGCCTTTCTGCGCACTTCATGCCAGTTCACGAACTGCTTTCCTTCATGGTTCATGACCATCTGGTCAAGCATTATGTTTTCCGCCACGGAGAGATAGGGAATAAGCGCAACATCCACCTCTTGGTAGACTATCTCTATTCCCCTGTCCTTTGAATCCTTCACCGTTCTGATGTTGTGTTCCTCACCGTTAATGAGGATAGTACCTTCCCAATGGGTATAGACTCCGGACAGGACTTTCATAAGAGTAGATTTCCCTGCTCCGTTCGCACCCACCAATGCGTGAATTATGCCTCCCGATGTCTTGAAATTTGCTCCTTTCAAAGCTTTTACACCTGGGAATTCTATGGATATATCGCGCATTTCCAATTGAAACTTATCCATTTTACCTCACAGCCTCATATTTTTTAAAGAAGGAAAGGTATTAGACATACCTTCCCTTCTTTAGAGTCCGTCCGCCTATAGATTATTTTGCATTTTTCTCTCTGAGAGCTTTCATCCAGTCCTCGTTAAACATATCAGATTTACCCCAGGTATCATAAACATCGCTCAAAGTTTCGACGGTCACGCTACCGCCGGCCGCAAGCAGGTCTTCCTGATAGATGGTAGTAGCGGGAATCTCAACAGAATCAGGAGTGTCTTCCCCTGCCAGTTTCTTTGCCAGCAGGCGCATATTCACTGTACCGACCAGCTTCGCGTCCGCTGCCGCTGTCATAACCCAGGGCGAATCTTCTTCCTGCATCATCTGCAGATCTGCGTTGGATACGTCTATTCCGAAGATTTTGATTTCCGTACGATTGTTTTCCTTCAAAGCTGTGAAAGCTCCGGTTGCAAAAGCATCCCAGCAAGCCCAGATGGCATCGATTTCACCTACCGGATATTGGGCCATGAGGGATCCGATAGCATTTGCGTTCAAGCCGGCTACGTTTGTAAAGTCTCCTACTTCGCCTATGCTTACAAGCTCTTCGATCTTACCGGCTTTGAGATACTCCTGATAAACAACTTCTCTTCTCTCCATGGGCGGGAAACCTGCAACCCACATTTTGATGATTTTCGGAGTCTTGTCGGGATATGCGTCTACTAATGCGCTGAGGGAGAGTTCTGCCAGCGACATATCGTCCTGGGCGGTAACAGTAACTCCTTCGATTTCGACGTTGGTGTCAAATGTAACTACAGCGATTCCCTCGTCAACAGCCTGCTGGATCAACGGCGGAGCGTTATCCTGCCCGTGGGATACGATAATGCCGTCGTAGCCGCCGATGAGAACTTGATTGAAGGTATCTTCAAATTTGGCGTTGTCGCCGTTTGTGGTAAAGGTATCGACGATAAATCCCAGAGAAGTGCCTTCTTCAATAGTTCCCGCGAGGAACTGTGCCGTATGTTCGTCAGCGCCCAAGTTCCTGATGACCGCAACTTTTACAGGAGTATCTCTTTCGGCGAGTCCTGCAGGAGCTCCTTCGTAAAGGCCTTCTTCCGTGGCTTCTTCGCCGCCGCCGCCGCATGCGACCAGTGACAGAAGCATGACAACAGCTAACGCGATTGACAATAACTTTTTCATTTCTCCTCTCCTCCTTACCAACGGTTTTTAACAAGTAGGGCTGCTAATGTTAATAAGTTCTTCAATGTCTCGTCCGCTTTGTTTTCTTGAATATACAATAAATCCCTAAAACACGCAACGTTTATCTTCGTTTGTTTGTGTTTTTTTCGTTTTGTGTTGTTTTAGCCAAATTCTTTATAACGTATTCCTTTGGGATCTATTTGTCTCAGCGTCCTCATTTCCTCTCTTGTTGGCAGTGACATCACCTCCGGTTTCCCTTGATGGGTTTTTATTTCAAAGCCGGTGTTTGCAATTACTTCGTCTATGCTGCTATAAGGGCTCACGGCTTCGAGATACAACATTCCGTTCCTATAGCCGAACATGCAGATCGGCGTAACTATCTTGTATATATTCCCCCTGGTAGTGACGAAGTCCACTTTTTCAACAAAGGTTCTCCGGTCATGTTTTGTCCGCCATATTATGGCTTTTTTTACCGTGGGGATTAATACCGCACTTCCCGCTCCGCCAGGAAGCCTTACCTTTGGCCTGTGGTAATCTCCTATAACGGAAGCGTTGACGTTCCCATGGCGATCAAACTGAACACCGCTCAGAAAAGCCGCGTCCAACTTTCCTCTCATGGAAAGATCGAATACTTTTTCTAAAGGGAATACAGCTTCTGAACGATCCCACAACTCCCAGCCAGCTGAAGAGTATTCTGACAAGACGGTACCTGCCGGATTGACTCCTCCGGGAATATTGAGCAAGGTGGCATTTTTTGCATGGGTTGCTTTGGCAAGCTTCATGGCCACCAGAGGAAGCTGGGAGGCCACCCCCTGAAATACGGTTTCACCGTCTTCAATTAAGCGGGCCATTGTGCAAACCATCAGATCCGCCGGGTGAATACTACTTTGGTTAATCATTTTAAAACCTCTGCCTCCCTCCATACCGGTCGGCCCTTTCATATCGCGCAAGGTATTCCGAAAGGGTTTTGTCCTTATCTTTCTCCGTCCCTGATAAAAAGGACTTCAGGACATTTTTGTCTATATCGTAAAGAGTAGGACAACTGCAGGGAGATGCTCCCTTCCTTGCAGGAATTACCCCGCTTACCAAAAAACCGGGAATTGTGACTTCCTTCGGGCTCGTCGTTAAATATGGTCTGTTTATAATTTTTTCTGTGGTCAATATTATTCGTTTGGAAGAAAGAGCTATCAACTCGTCGTCATATACCGGTCCCCTAATGATTCCGTTTCCTTTTTCGTCGCACTCTTGCACATGAATTATGGCCACATCGGGTTCTATGGCCCGAACAACGGTGATATCTTCACCGGTGAAGGGATCGCTGATAACTTTGAAATAATCGTTAACCTTAACAAGGTCGCTGTTTATAATTCCTTTTACTGGCATGAATGAAACACCGGCCTTTGCCGCCCGCAGAGCGGATATAACCGTATAACAGGCATGTTCATTGGACTTGACTAGTCCATCCTGCACGGCTTTTCTATAATGAGAGGCAAGACCATATTCCGTTTCATAACTGATAAACCCCGCATCTACAACGGAAACGCATCCTCCGGCGCAAAGGAGGTCCACATCATGACCGCCGGCAGTTTTAACTACTCTCAGCCCTTTTTTACCCTGCCTTACTATTTCTCTCAGAAACGCCATAGGAGACCGGTGGAGTACATTGCCTCCGATTGCTATGGTCATTCCGTCTTCGATGAGATTTACGCCTTCTTCAAGTTTCATTATCTTAGACATGAGATCACCTGCCTGGCCTTACTTGGCCGCGTTGCATACGATGTTGACCGCATCCCAAACTCCCGCAAAGGGAGGAGCGTAACACAGATCCGTCATTCCAAGTTCATCGGTAGTTGCTCCGCCGGTTATTGCTGCGGCGAAAATGTCGATGCGCAGGACCACTCCCTTTTTACCGGCACCTTGGGCTCCCAGTATTCGCTTTGTACCTTTCTCGTAGATCAGCTTAAATCTTATCGGCGATGGTTCCGGATAATAGGGGGGTAGATCCTGGGTATCAACGACTACCTTGTCATAATCAATTGAAAGCTCTTTCGCTTCTTTCTCGGAGAGCCCGGTCCTTGCCATCTCAATATCGAAAACCTTGATGGCCGCAGAACCTACGGTGCCTATATATTTCCTGTGTTTACCGCCCACATTTTCGCCGGCTATCCTGCCGCACTTGTTGGCAACAGTGCCCAGCGGAATGTATGCGTTTTCTTCTTTGAGCAGATGATATACCAGGGCGCAGTCACCGGCGGCATATATATCATCCAAATTAGTTCGCATCTCTCGATCTACTATGATGGCGCCATTTTTTGCCATGTGAATGCCGCTGCCCTTTAAAAATTCCGTGGCAGGTCTGATTCCTAAAGCCATCAGCACCAGATCCGCTTTGTACTCTCCCTTTGAAGTGACAATCCTTTCAACTCTTTCTCTGCCGTCAATGCGTTCCAGCCTCTCTCCCAGTTTGAGAATCACGTGGTTTCTCAACAGTTCTTCTATAGCAAGGCTTGCAATTTCTTCATCAAAGGGTGTTAATATCCTATCGGCCATTTCGATAACGGTAACGTTTCTGCCCATCTGGCGAAAGGCCTCTGCCATTTCAATACCGATATATCCTCCCCCTGCCACCACTATGTCCTTGACATTTTCATCGACGGCATTTTTTATAATATCGCCGTCGTCAAGACTTTTAAGAGTAAATACCCCTTTCAGATCTCTTCCCTCTATGGGCGGAATTACAGGACCGGCACCTACAGCTATCATCAGCTTGTCATATTTGTCTATAAAAACGTTTCCGTTCAAATGATCTTTCACAAGTACGGATTTGTCCCCGGGAATAACCTTCAGGACCTCATGTTGTAAAAAGCAATTTATGCCGTTTCTCTCGTACTCTTCTCTTGTTCTTGCAATTAACTTATCTCTATCGGCAGACACTCCTGATATATAATATGGAAGTCCGCAAGCTCCGTAGGAGAGATGCTTTCCCTTTTCATATACAGTTATTTCGGCGGAGCTGTCCATTCTTCTCAGCTTGGCCGCACAAGACATTCCCGCCGCTACGCCGCCGATTACAATAAGTTTCATTTCAAACCTCCGCACACAGGGTTCCTGTTCATAACAGTTTCTCAATTTCGGCGTATGCTTCACTCAGCGCTTTTTCCGGAGAGATGGTTCCGGTGAAAGCTTGATATATGTATTTATAAAGAGGGGCCATAATGGCTCCCATGTTCACAAGGGACGGAAGGGGTTTGGCATATTGCTCCAGCATGGCAAGATGGCTGTCATACCAGGGATTCTTGTCTCTGCGGGCTTCATAGGTGGATATCCTCACCGGCGAACCGGCATAGTTTCCCACCGCCTTGTCAACGTCTGTCGATGTCAGATACATTAGAAGTTTTTCCGCCTCGTTTTTATTGGCGGATTTAGATGTTATTCCGAAACTCCATGTGACGTTCCACGCAGTCTTGAAGGTGGAAAAGCCCACATCGGCAAAATCCTCACATCCATCGGTAAAATTAACACCAAGCTGGCCGCCCCAGGTTACCGCAAGGGCAACTTTTCTTTCTCTGAAAGCCTGGCTAACCTCTGTGTTTCCGAAATTCTCAGTACCGGTAATTACATATTCTTTAAGGTTGATATATTTTTTTAAAGCCTTGACTCCCTCCGGGCCGTTAAACCTGGGAGCCCCGTCGGTAAAAGCGTCTACACCTTCCGTTCTCAAATAAGGAAGGAAATCCAGGAATATCTCGGATTCGTGAGCTTTCATTGCAACACCGGCCATTCCGTTAAAGCCGTGACATTTGGCAACTATCTCCCTATACTCGTCCGTGCTTATGGCTTCGGGGAGAAGTTTTCCTATTCTTTCAAGCACGGCAGATTTTCTATATAGAATGATGTGTCCGTCGCAAAAAGACGGATACAGGTACCTGGTTCCCGATACTTTCATTTCATCGTCCACTACCGGAAGTATATCTTCCGGATGATAACCCGCGGCACCGGGCTCGCTAAGCTCCGCCAGGTATCCTTTTTCTACAAAATCTCTGAGCCAAAGGTGTCCGGCAACCATAGCGATGTCGTACTGCTTTGTCCCGCTAAAGGCGTCCATAAGGGTTCCGTAATAGCTGTCCCAGGGTACTATATCAAAATCTACTTTGATGCCCTCAGCCTCTTCGAAGCGCGGTAATATACCGTATTCCGGACGCGTGTAAACATCCACGGCAGGATCTCCCACCGCCAGCACTCTGATGGTTTTCACCTCAAGCCTCCTTACTGTATGCCTTATAGATCCGGTTCTTTATCCACAATGCCTACCACCAATGCATCGATGGGGGCTTCCTTGTCGAGACCGAACCTGACGGGGGAACCTGTTGTAATCATCACCAACTCGCCTATTCCGGCACCCAGCTGATCCGCTGCCACAAAGATCCGGTCCTCGTCACCGTAATAAGGCTTTATCAGCAGCAGCTTATATCCCGTGAGTTTATCGTTTTTCCTAGTGGATACGATATTACCCATTACTTTACCAAGCAGCATCAGAAATTCTCCTTTTTGATTACTTCAAGCAAATCGCCGTTATCCAGGAAAAAGGCATTTGCATCGTCCGTGTCCAAATGAAGCTCCAGAGAGGAAGCCGGACTCACTCTGATGATAACACCGCCGAGAATTCCGGGCTTTACTCCTCCGACTCTGACATGCACTTTTTCTCCGTCACTGCAGCCGAATTGCGCTGCATCCCGCGGGGTTATGTGAATATGGCGATCGGCGACAATGATGCCCTTCGCCAACTCCAACACCCCTTTAGGACCTCTGATCCTTATCCCCGGAGTTCCCGCAAGATTTCCCGAAGGTTTAACCGGCACATCCATACCTAAAGCAAAAGCATCCGTCCTGGAAATCTCCACCTGGGTTTCCGCTCTTACAGGTCCCACTACCCGGACATTTTCGAGATTACCTTTATTCCCTTCAATGGTTACTGTTTCCTGAGCGGCATACTGCCCGGGCTGGGAGATATCTCTATGCACCGAAAGCTCGTACCCCGTTCCGAACAGTCGATAGAGGTCCTCTTTCGATAGATGTACGTGCCTTGCGGAAATTGCCACCGGAACGCGGAAGGAAAATTTTTTTATCTTGACTCCTCTTTGAGTAAGTTCTGCGATTACCATTTCCGCTATTCGGGTCTTCAGGTTTTCATCCATTGCGCTCACCGCTATTATTTAATAATCGGAAGCACCTTGACCAAATCCGCATTGGGTCTCGGGATCACATGAGCCGCCACAATCTCGCCGATCCTTTGGGCGTTCTCTACTCCAGCCTCTACCGCTGCCTTTACGGCTCCCACCTCTCCCTGTATCACAACGGTGACCAGGCCAGATCCTATTTTCTCAGTCCCTACTACTTCCACGTTAGCAGATTTAAGCATGGTATCGGCAGCTTCAATGGCTGCGGTAAGTCCTCTTGTTTCGATCATTCCCAGTGCTTTCATTTTTTCTCCTCCTTCTTTTCGCCTGCCGCAGCAGGTGCTATTTACTCTAAACTGTTCTCGTGTCGACTTTCAGCCGGTCTCATTTCTGCTTTGCCGCCTGAGGCAACATGCAGGCAACGTCTTCAGACGGTCTGGGAATCACATGGACCGCAACGATTTCTCCCACTCTTTGCGCGTTTTCCACTCCCGCTTCTACAGCCGCCTTTACAGCACCAACCTCACCGGTGACAATAACAGCCACCATTCCTGAGCCGACTTTCTCGGTGCCCACCATTTTTACATTGGCTGCTTTCAACATGGTATCAGCCGCTTCAATGGCAGCAACCAAACCCCTTGTTTCAATCATTCCTATTGCTTCCATCTTTCACTTCCTCCAGTTATCATGTAATTTATTCATTTAACGGTTAGTAGTCAGGGTTGCCGGTTCTTAACCGGTGCCTTACCTATAACAAATTTCATTATTTCTTTATGAGGTTTAGTTATAACGACGGCATTTTTAAACGCATCAGGGTACTCCCTTTCCGCCGTTTCCCGGGCTGATTTTATGGCTTCCTCCACCTGGGAAACGCTTCCCCCGACAAAAATAGTCACCATTTTGCCGCCCAATATCAGTTCTTTGTGAAGCAAAACTATGTCTGCTGCTTTGGACATGATGTCAAGTACATGCACCGCATTTGCATAGAACTGTACATCCACAATGCCCAATGCGTCGGGAGATGGGCTCTCTTCCCCTTCCCTTATCTTGACTTTTCCGGTTTTCAGCAGTTTATATATGCCGCTTTCCGCCCCCGGTATCAGATGAACGAGCACATCCTTCTCCGGCAAGCGTTTAGTTGCGGACTCCTTGGCATTCTCAAGGGCAATATGTACCTGCTCCACTTCACCGGTGATCTTTGCCTGAAATGTGTTGGGGATTTCCGCAGCATCGCCCAGTGAAGGGTTGTTGCAATCTATTCCTTCAATTGTGATATTCGCACTTTTGCAGGCTTTATCCAAAGCGTCCAGGACTACGCTATAGCCTAAAGCTTCTATAAACCCCGCTGCTAATTTTTTCATGGCTTTCCTCGGTAAAATATAATGGTTTCATTTAAGCGGTTTATATAATCCTAAAACCCCCTTCTGCCAAGGTGCATCTTCTGACTCGTGTAAAGGTTTTTGCGGAGGTCACTCCTTCGCCGGTAGGTCCTGCAATGGTAAATGTAGTCGAGCCTTCTCCTTTATATCCCACGCCCGCCAAAGTGGGCGCATTCTTTACAAACAATGTGGTATTGATAGCTTTGGCGAAACGAGTCATATTCACCACATCCCTGGAGAAAATAGATGCAGTATGCTGATTGCCTTGCTCTGCCCTTACCGCCATGGTTATGGCTTCGTCTACATCCGTACAACGAACGATGGGCAGCACAGGCATCATCTGTTCAAGCTGTACATAGGGGTGTGAAAAATCCACTTCGCAAAGGAGGATTTTGATGTTATCTTTCTTGACTCCGATAGCGTTTAAAATGGATTCTGCGCTCTTGCCTATCCATTCTTTTTTCACATGGTATTCGATTTCCCTCTTGCCGCTGCAGGAAGCGGCTCCGCTCTTTTCATCTGCTGTAAGGGTCAAATCCATAACTTTGGCAAGTTCCTGGCGTCCCAGCATATATGCGCCGTTCTGCAGCATGTGATATATCAGTTCATCTGCTATGGCCTGTACAGCAAACACCTCTTTTTCCGCAATGCAGAGGATGTTGTTATCGAAGGCGGCTCCTTCGATGATGCTCTTTGCTGCATGCTCGATATCTGCAGTTTCGTCCACAACAACAGGAGGATTCCCCGCTCCCGCTCCTATGGTTTTCTTTCCCGATCTGAGCAACGCTCTAACCAGGCCGGCGCCGCCCGTACCGACTAAAAGGTTCACCTTCGGATCGCTTGCTATTTCATTAAGAGTATCTATTGTTGGATTTTCTATCATCGTGATAAGATTTGCCGGTCCTCCCCCTTGCCTTATGGCGGAATCCAGCAGACGTACAACATAGGAACAACACTTTACTGAAGAAGGGTGTACATTAAATACGACAGAATTTCCTGCTGCGAGCATGGATATGGCGTTATTGATGATCGTTTCCGCAGGATTGGTTACCGGTGTAATAGCACCGATCACACCAAAGGGAGCCATTTCCTCGATGGTCAGACCATAGTCTCCGGAAATCGCCGTGGTCTTCAGATCTTCAACTCCCGGGGTTTTAAGCACCGCCAACAGGATTTTAGCAACTTTATCTTCCTTTCGACCAAGTCCGGTCTCTTCAAATATCATCTCAGCAATTGTCTCAGCTTCCCTTTTGGCCGCCTCCCTTATGGAGGCTATTATATTATTCCTGTCTTCTATCTTGAAGTTTGCCGTATATTCCTGTTGAGCCTTATGAGCAGCTGATACAGCTTCGGCTACGGAAACAAATAGTGGGGCCCCTGTTGAGCTTTCAGTTTTCCCAATTGTTGCTTCCGAAGCCGTTTTTACCGGAGAAACATGGCCGTTGTGGGTCCCGGCGGCCTGTTCTACATTTTTTATTACCTGTTCAATTATCCAGGCTACATCCCTTTCCGTTAATGAAATGGTCATTTTTTTACCCTCCCTGTAATTAAAGGAAGACTGGGAACTGTTTTAACGATTGCTGTTTAAAACTGTAGCCGTTACCTTTTCCGCTATGCTGCGGAGAAGGACCTCTTTTTCCTGAGTCATTGACTCTTGATTCATTGAGGAGGAGGAAATAAAAGGCCCTTTATTCTTTTCTTCTATTGAGCAAACCGGCTTTCCGCCTGATGTTATACCGAGATTTTTTCTGATTTCAATCAAGCGCTCAACCTGCCCGCAACTCAGTTCGTTGCTTTTTCCGATAATATTAGATGTATACATCATAATGGCTGCATAATGTTCCAGTGATTCCATGCGATAATAGGCTTCAATGAGATCGCTTCCCCAGGTAAGAGCGCCGTGGTTTGCCAGCAAGACAGCATTATGGTCTTTGCAATAAGGCGCAATGGATTCCGGCACCTCTTCGGTTCCCGGCGTAGCATAAGGAGCAATGGGGACTGTCCCCAGCATGACCACCGCTTCCGGAAGCAAGGCTTTATCAAGCTCTATGCCTGCAATGGCAAAGGAAGTAGCGATAGGAGGATGGGCGTGAGTTACAGCCATAACTTCCGGATTCTCTTTATAAACCCGTAGATGCATCTTTATCTCCGACGACGCCTTCCGGGTTCCGGATCTTCTTTCACCCTTCATGTTGAGCTTAACCAACATATCAGGAGTCATAAAACCTTTTGATACGCCGGTGGGAGTACATAGTATGGTATCCCTGCCTATACGTACCGATATATTGCCGTCATTTGCCGCAACGTAACCGCGATTGTACATGCGCTTTCCAATATCGCATATTTGCTTTCTGGCCATAAATTCCGGCATATAGTTTGTACGATTATACATTCCTTCGCCTCCTAAAAAGCTTTTCCTGGAATGGCTTGTACTTTATTATTGCGCACTTCATGTTGTTTGTCAACATGTTTTTGTTGATTTATTTGGTTTTCAGAATATGCAGTATTTATTTATTTGGGTTTATGTGGCTAAAATACAAAAAATGCTGTACATAACGGAAATAATTCATTATAATTTTTATGATCATCTTTAATCGTTTCAGTAATCAGATAAAATCAAGATTAATCAAAAATTTATTGCTCGTTGATAAAACGTAACAACTAGAATAAACAATTTAAGGAGAGATGACAGACATGCTGGCTATTACCAGAAAAGAAAAAATCAAAGAATTATTAGCTGAGAAGAAAAGCGTTACGGTTGCGGAATTGGCAAAGATGTTCAACCGTACTGAAGAAACCATTCGACGCGACCTTACCCAGCTTGAAGCCGAGGGCTTTTTAAAACGTATTTACGGCGGAGCATATATAGAGGATATAGTGCAAAGCGATGTGGATGTTAAACTGAGAGAAAAAATAATGGTGAAGGACAAGGAAATCATCGCCAATGAATGTGCAAAGCATATCATGGACGGAGAGTCCATATTCCTCGATGCTTCCACAACTTCTTTATATATAGCTACAAAAATAAAAAACAGGAGACTGACAGTTATCACAAACTCGCTTAAGATTGCCAACCTGCTTTCGGCAGCCGAGTCTATCCGCCTTCTCATGATAGGCGGCATCCTGGACAATAGCTCACTGTCCTTTGTAGGCAAAAATGCTCAGGCAGATATGATGCAATATTTTGTGGACAAGGCTTTTATCTCCTGCAGATCCATTCACTTGAAAACCGGAATAACCGATTCAAACGAACAGCAGGCCGAGGTCAGAAAACTTGCCATCAAGCATTCGAACCACGTTTACCTCGTTGTGGATCATACGAAATTCGATAAGACATCTTTCGCGCTGATAGGGCAGATCGACGAAATCGATACGGTGGTAGTGAATAGACCGTTGCCGCCGGAATGGGTGGAAGCTTTCCAGGCAAACAACGTGAATATAATTCAACCCGAGAACTGACGGGAGATCCATTGGCCGGAGGTTTCGACAAATAAAAAGATAACCGATCGGACATACGTCTCAACCGGCTACCTGATGATGGTGCCCAGAGCCGGAATCGAACCAGCGACACGTGGATTTTCAGTCCACTGCTCTACCAACTGAGCTATCTGGGCATGTAGGACGACAATTTCAATCAAAAAAATAACGATGGTTTTCAGTTGTTAATATAGTTATTTGTTGTGGTGGGCCATCAGGGACTTGAACCCCGGACCTGCCGGTTATGAGCCGGATGCTCTGACCGACTGAGCTAATGGCCCACGTCATTTTTTGTTTGGGCCGCATTGGTCGGGGTGACAGGATTTGAACCTGCGACCCTCTGGTCCCAAACCAGATGCGCTCCCAAGCTGCGCTACACCCCGTTGGTCATACGGTGATTTGGCAGGGGTAGAAGGATTCGAACCCTCGGCACGTGGTTTTGGAGACCACTGCTCTGCCAGCTGAGCTATACCCCTGCGTATGGCGGAGAAGATGGGATTCGAACCCATGCGCCAGTTGCCCGGCCTAACGGTTTAGCAAACCGTCCTCTTGAGCCAACTTGAGTACTTCTCCGTATCCCTAATAGCTTATTGCCGAGAGAGGTTTATTCATTGTTGTCTTCGTGGCGGAGAGGGTGGGATTCGAACCCACGGCCCCTTTCGGAGTCACTGGTTTTCAAGACCAGCTCCTTAAACCACTCGGACACCTCTCCCTCGAGCGAGTACTGTCCACCCCTAAAAAAATGGTGACCCATCCGCGAATCGAACGCGGGACACCTTGATTAAAAGTCAAGTGCTCTACCGACTGAGCTAATGGGTCAAGTTGGCTGGGGTAGCAGGACTCGAACCTACGCATCACGGAGTCAAAGTCCGTTGCCTTACCGGCTTGGCTATACCCCATTTTCGAAAATGGTGAGCCCACAGGGATTCGAACCCCGGACACACGGCTTAGAAGGCCGTTGCTCTATCCAACTGAGCTATGGACCCCTGATGGAGCGGATGATGAGAATCGAACTCACGCTTTCAGCTTGGAAGGCTGACGTTCTACCATTGAACTACATCCGCAAAAATTTGGAGCGGAAGACGAGATTCGAACTCGCGACCCTCGCCTTGGCAAGGCGATGCTCTACCCCTGAGCCACTTCCGCACACTTTGGTGGAGGGAGATGGATTCGAACCATCGAAAGCTGCGCTAACGGATTTACAGTCCGCCCCCTTTAGCCACTCGGGAATCCCTCCAAATCTTTAAGTTTCAAAGAGCTTTCGCCCCGCCGGGTAGCTTGTTGGAGCTGGTGGAGGGAATCGAACCCCCAACCTGCTGATTACAAATCAGCTGCTCTACCTTTGAGCCACACCAGCAAAGCTTTAACTAGAGTTGGCGACCTGGATCGGACTCGAACCGACGACCTCCAGCGTGACAGGCTGGCATTCTAACCAGCTGAACTACCAGGCCATTTTGGTGGGCGCAACAGGGATCGAACCTATGACCCCCTGCTTGTAAGGCAGGTGCTCTCCCAGCTGAGCTATGCGCCCATTCAAATTCTTTTTCAATTGTTCGACACAGTTAGTAACTATACCGTATTTACTTTTCTGTGTCAAGTTTTATTTTCATCCTAGACGTCACTTGTAATAATAGCTATAAAGGCCTAAATATTCTTACCCAGCCGGATGAAAATGATGGCTCCAAGGGTGGGGCTCGAACCCACAACCTATCGGTTAACAGCCGAGTGCTCTACCGTTGAGCTACCTTGGAATGTCCCTTTTCTTCGTGAGCCGATTTTTATCTTAACACAGCGCCTTTTTTTTGTCAACGAAAATTGCATGTTTATATGGCTAAGTTTTTACCAACTCCTGTCGCAATCCAAGCTCCGTAAATTGACCTCCCGTCAGGTTGGACAGGATGTCCGTCACCTCTTGCTGCTTCTCCGGTTCCATGTGTAGATAAACCGTAACTTTGTCTTCGTATATTACATTGCCAATGGCGAAAAGGCCGTTCTCTGCAAGGCTTTGCAGCTTACCCAGGAAACTGTAGTCCAGCTTGACAGTCCAGGTATTCATCTCCTTGACATCGCATATGCCCGCAGCTTCGACGGCTGCCTTGGCAACTCCAGTATAAGCCCGGACCAGACCGCCTGTACCAAGCTTAATCCCGCCGAAATAACGGGTGACCATCACCGCCACATTGGTGAGCCCTTCCCTCACCAACATTTGCACAATAGGCGCTCCCGATGTTCCCTGAGGTTCGCCGTCATCGCTTGCCCATTGAAGCTGGCTTTTTTCCCCGATCACATAGGCGGGCACGTTATGGGTGGCCGTTCTATGCAAATTTCGTATTTCATCGAAAAACTCCAGGGCTTCTTCCCTGGTTTCAACCGGTCGCACGTAAGCGATGAATCTGGACTTTTCAATAATTTTTTCCACAGAGGCTTCTTTTTTGACGCTTCGATATCGTATCATTTTCATCCTACCTATCATACTCGATAGTTTTCCAGTTGCTGATAATCTTTCAACGGCAATTCTGCCTCCAGATATATTCCGTCTACCCTATAATCGGTGTTTTTTGCTCCATAGCGGCTGCATAAGTATGAGTAAATATCTCCTCTTTCGTAGGGGATCAATAAAGCAGTTTCTATCCTGTCTCCGAACAACCGTTGCTTTATCATCTCAATCAAGGCATCTATGTTTTCTCCATATTTTGCCGATATGCACACGCTGTTCTGGCCTTCGTACCTTGCCCGCTCCGCAGCATCCAGGAGATCTATCTTATTATAGACCATTATTTTATCCTTTTCCCCTGCACCTATCTCCCTTAGAACCTGTTCCGTCACCTTGATATGAAAGTCGTTTTCCTCGTAAGATGCATCCACGACATGAAGCAGGAGATCCGCATAATTGACTTCTTCCAAGGTGGCCATAAAAGCCTTTACGAGAGTATGGGGAAGGTTGCTGACAAATCCCACCGTGTCTATCAGTATAAACTCGTGTTTCGTATCCAATTTTACACTGCGATGTGAAGTGTCCAGCGTGGCGAAGAGCATATTTTTTTCTGATACTGTTTTCTCTTCCTTCATCCCATCGATGAGGAAACGGTTCATGAGAGCCGATTTACCGGAATTCGTATATCCTACCAGGGCGACCATAGGGATGCCGGATCTTTCCCGTTGGGATCGCCTTATATGACGGTTCTTTCTGGCATCTTCCAGCTCTTTTTGTATTTCTTTCATCCTGCGCTTAATATGCCTGCGGTCCGTTTCAAGCTTTTTTTCACCCGGACCTCTCGTTCCGATACCGCCACCCAGCCTGGACAACGCATTCCCGAAACCGGTGAGGCGTGGCAGGCGATATTGAAGCTGGGCCAACTCAACCTGTAGCTTACCTTCCTTTGATATGGCTCGCTGGGCAAATATGTCCAGGATCAATATCGTACGATCTATGACTTTAACGCCAAGCTTATTTTCCAGGTTCCTTAACTGCACGCCGGAAAGCTCGTCGTTAAACACCACCATATCAACATCCATGTCGGCGCAAAGCCTGGCCAGCTCTTCCATCTTGCCGCTGCCGATTAGTGTGGCGGTGTTGGGTTTACTCCTGCTCTGAACCAATTCTCCTACCACTTCAATATCCGCTGCATGGGCAAGTCCTTCAAGTTCTTCCATGTAGTAGGAAATATCCTCGTCCAGTTCCAGACCTACCAAGATAGCACGGGGTGCTTCCTGATTGATTTTTCCGTTTAGTTCTTTCAATTCTTTCATAATTTTATTATACCACAACATCCATGCTAAAACACGGAAGGCGGCTGGTATTGTACCAGGAGCTCGAGGAGAATCAATAATCCAGATCCATTCCATCCAGGATATCGCGTTCAGGAACCTGAACGTAGGAGTCGGGAATATCGCCGAGTATCACGGCCTCCGCTACCAAAAGAGTAGTTTCCACCTGTATATGCTTTTCAGAAAAGGGCACAACCACTTTGGCAGTGTTGATTACTTCCATATATATTTTATATTTTGTCTGATTGATGCCCGCTTCTGTAAATTCGGTTTTGAAATCAATTTTTGTCGTCCCTAAGGGCAGAACCTTAAGCTTGACATAAGGCCCTGTTTGAGAAAGAATCTGATTGCCCAGAATTGTCCCTATGGGCACCTTTACCCGTTCTTCGCCGATATTCTTCAGCCTCTGTTGAATCTCCCAAGCCAAAGCAAAGGAGATCCGATTCATAGCACCGGAATTGGCCTGCACCAAGGTAACCTTTCCGGCTTCATCGGTTTTTATATTCAACAGTTCTTCAAAATCCTTGCTGGATTCATATTTCTGGCGCACTACTTCGTTAACTGTTTGCACGATCATGGATTTGGCTTTTATCTCCCCGATGGAAGCTATGGAGGGCTTTACAATCCTTTCCATGAAAACAATCCCATAGCCCGCCAACACCGCACAAACCAGCAGAATAACGAACCACTTCTTTTTCTTTTCTCGCCCTCTTGTTTGCCGCCACATAAAAAGACCCCCGTCGTACTATTGTATGTCGGCGGAGGTGAATGAGTGCATCTTGTATGCCGGGGTTCACTAAATTTTTTCAAGCTCGCTATAGAATTTATCATTTAGAATTTTAATATGCGTTCCCTTCATACCCAGCGATCTGGTTTCGATAACTCCGGCACTTTCAAGTTTGCGAAGCGCGTTTACGATAACTGATCTGGTGATGCCGGAACGATCGGCTATTTTACTTGCTACAAGCAAACCTTCCGAGCCTTTCAATTCTTTGAAAATCTGACGAACAGCTTCTACTTCTGAATAGGAAAGGGTGCCTATGGCCATTTGGACTATAGCTGCCCTGCGCTCTTCCTCTTCCTGTTCTATAGTTTTTCTACGCAAGATTTCCAGGCCGATAACCGTGGCGCCGTACTCTCCCAAAATTACATCTTCTGCAGAAAAACGAGGCAAATATCTGGTAGCAACAAGAGTGCCTAAGCGTTGTCCTCCGCTTATGATAGGAATGATCAGGTAGAACTTTTCAAAAGTATCATACTCGTACTTGAAAATTTCCAGTGCTTCCTCGCGAGTCACGTTTACCATTGTTTCAGTTACTTTCAACAATGCGTCACTGTATTCCGAAGGAAATTTCTCTATACCTGTCTCAGGATCTACGATTGCAGCACTTTCTTCTTCAATCTTATAATGAACCCCTAATACTTTCCCTCTCTTGTTTACTACATATACATTTGCATCTTCCAGTTCACTGAGGATTTTGCACAGATCGTCAAAAGAAAAGACACCTGTGGTACTCTCTTGCAAAACCCAGTTCATTTTTCTGATCTTATCAAGCAAATCCATCGACATTGCGCTACTACCTCCGTTTGCTATTATACTAACCATGTCTATTATATACTATTTTTTGCCATTGCAATAGTTAATTTTTTTAATTTTCAAAATATTTCTCAATTTTATCATATTATTTTTTTACAGAATATATCTGTCGATGTTATCTGCCTGAAAACGATCCTTAAACTTCTCTTTTACATACTCCTCGTCAATGGTAATCTCATTTTCCTCCACGTCCGGTATGTTGAAAGAAATGTCTTCCAGGAGATTTTCCATTATGGTGTGGAGACGCCGTGCTCCTATGTTTTCCGTCTGCTCATTAGCCAAGTATGCTATACTTGCAATTTCCCTAATAGCACCCTCTGTAAATTCGATCTTTATTCCTTCCGTTTCCAGGAGCATTTTATGCTGTTTAATCAATGCGTTTTCGGGCACTGTAAGAATCCGGACAAAATCTTCCTTGGTCAAGTTTTCCAATTCAACTCTTATGGGAAATCTACCCTGAAGTTCCGGAATCAAATCGGTGGGTTTTGCAGTATGGAACGCTCCCGCACCGATAAAGAGCATATGATCCGTCTTCACGGGACCGTACTTCGTTTTAACGACGCTTCCTTCCACTATGGGCAAAATATCCCTTTGCACTCCTTCTCTGGAAACGTCTGCACCAACTTTAAAGCCGGAACTTGAAGCTATTTTATCGATCTCATCGATGAATATAATTCCGTTTTGCTCTGCGTTTTCCAGCGCTTCTGAAGTGACCTGATCCATGTCGATAAGATTTTGAGCCTCTTGCTCGCGGATAATTTTACGAGCGTCCCTAACTGTAAGTTTCTTTTTCTTTTTTTGCTGGGGAGCAAAACTGCCGAATATATTACCTATAGCAATGTTCATATCTTCGTTGCCTAAATCCAGCTGATTGCTTTTTGGAGTTTCAGCAATCTCTATTTCAATAAACTGATCCTCCAGCAATCCGGCGCGAAGCTGCTGACGCACCTGTTCTCTGGCCAGCTCAGTCTCGCTTTTGTTCTCGTCAGGCTCTTCAACTTTGGTTTGTTGCTGGTTAGGCTGGAAGCCGCCTCCCAGTATGAAGTCGAAGGGGCCTCGAACTCCTCCGCTTTGCGGAGACTTTTTCTTCCCAGGAATGATGGCCTCGATAATCTTTTCCTCTGTAATTTCGTCGGCAATGGAATATTTCTGCTCCAGATGCTTTTGTTTTGTGATCCGTATAGACGCCTCTACCAAATCCCTGACCATGGAATCAACATCACGGCCCACATATCCGACTTCGGTGAACTTAGTCGCTTCAACCTTTACAAAAGGCGCATCCATTAATTTGGCCAGTCTTCTTGCTATTTCAGTCTTTCCTACACCCGTGGGTCCCATCATTAAGATGTTTTTAGGAGATACCTCTTCGCGCATCTCTTCAGGTAAAAGGCTCCTACGATAGCGGTTACGCAGAGCTATAGCCACCATTCGCTTTGCCTTATCTTGTCCGATTATATATTTATCCAATTCTTTTACGATTTCTTTCGGGGTCATTGAATATAAGCTTTTTCCCAAGGTCTCCACCTCCTGTATATTCCCGCTTGCCAAATACACTCCGTGTTTCAGGCAGGATATTATAGTTTCTCAATGGTGATATTGTTATTTGTATACACGCAAATAGACGCCGCTATGTTCAGTGCTTCCCTGACGATTTCTTCGGCACTCATATCCGTGTGCTTATAGAGGGCATGGGCTGCCGCATGAGCGTAATTTCCTCCGGAGCCGATGGCCACGAAATTTTCATCCGGCTCGATGACTTCTCCGTTACCGGAAATCAACAGCAACGTCTCTTTATCCGCAGCCAGCATCAGAGCATTCAGATTTCTCATTACTTTATCCGATCTCCAACTCTGTGCCAGGGCTACCGCAGCACGCTTCAGATTGCCGCCGTGTTCCTCCAACTTCTTTTCAAATTTTTCCGTCAATGTAAAAGCATCTGCCACTGAGCCGGCAAAGCCAGTAATCACACTATTTTTATAAATTTTCCTCACTTTTTTCGCAGTATGCTTCATAATGGCCGCTTCGCCCATAGTTACCTGGCCGTCACCGCCGATGCACACTTCACCGTTTTCTCGCTTAACTGCCACAATTGTCGTTCCGTGAAATTGTCCCATTTGTATTCGATACCTCCTGCTATCGTACAGCCTTGTTAATATCTTAACCTATTCTTTATACCCACAATCCGCATTGGAACAAACAAATTTTGAGGTTTTTGTTTTCTTTTCAGTTAACAAGGATCCGCATTTTGGACATTTTCGATCCACGGGTTTATTCCAGAAAAGTTGATTGCATTCCGGATAACCGCTGCAACCGTAAAACGTCTTCCCTGTTTTGCTCTTCCTCGTAACGATATCTCTTCCGCAACGTGGACATTTAACATCGATTTTTACTACTTTCGCCCTGGTATTTCTACACTCGGGATACCCGCTGCATGCAAGGAATTCTCCATATCTTCCGTGTTTTACAACCATGGGTTTTCCGCAGAGCTCACAGGTTTCATCCGTCATTTCGTCTTCCAGCTTAACCTTTTTAATATCCCTATCTGCTATTTCCAACTCCTTGCTTAAAATATCATAAAATTCTTTAACGATAAGCTTCCAATCCGTATGATTCACCTCTACGCTGTCCAGCCTATCTTCCATATCAGCGGTAAATCTCGTATCGGCTATTTCAGGAAAATATTTTTCCATTAGATCCGTCACTAGAAAACCGAGATCAGTAGGAATCAGATTTCTTTTTTCTCTTATAATGTACTTCCGATCGATGAGGGTGGCTATAATCGGCGCATAAGTGCTTGGACGGCCGATATTCTTATCCTCCAGATCCTTTACAAGGGAAGCTTCCGTATACCGGGAAGGCGGTTGTGTGAAATTCTGTTCTCCCGTCAAATCAATGAGGTTAAGTTTTTCTCCCACCTGCAACGGGGGCAGCATTTTGTCTTCTTCTTCCTCGCTTGCGTTGTTGTAAATTTTCAAATAGCCTTCAAATTTCGTCCGGCTTCCCGACGTTTTAAAGGTGTAACCATTGTTTTCAATCTCTGCCGTTGTCACATCGAATACAGCGGAGGCCATGCGGCTGGCCAGAAAACGTGACCATATAAGTTTATACAGCAAATATTGATCTCTCGTCAACGAATCCTTAATATCGTCCGGATGGATGTTGATATTGGCCGGTCTTATGCCTTCGTGAGCATCCTGAACATCCTTCTTTTTGTTTGAAAAAACGTGATTACCTACATATTCTTCAGAAAAATTGTTGCGTATATACTGGATTGCCGCCTCGTGGGCATCTTTATTGATCCTCACGGAATCGGTTCTGATATAGGATACTAAACCGATAGTTCCGTAACCCTTCACCTCAACGCCTTCATACAGTTGTTGTGCGATCAGCATGGTCTTTCTCGTATAAAAGCCCAGTTTGCTTGAGGCTTCCTGTTGAAGGGTGCTGGTTATAAAAGGCGGCAACGGTTTCTTAACCCGTTCTTTTAATTCAACATTTTTCACTATGAAATTTTCTCTGTCGAGGGCGGCTATAGCTGCATCCGACTGTTCCTTATTGTCGATGGTAAGCTTTTTTCCTTTGTATTCCACCAACTTTGCAGTAAACTGCTTTTTCTTTGAATCGGCATCACCGTTATCGCCCGTCTTTTCCAAAGTGGCTGATATAGTCCAATATTCCTTAGGAATAAAATCTCGGATGATTTTTTCCCTGTCACAAATAAGCTTAAGTGCTGCAGATTGTACTCTACCGGCAGACAGCCCTCTCCTTATTTTCCTCCATAATAAAGGGCTGATCTTATAGCCTACCAGGCGGTCCAACACACGTCTGGCCTGCTGAGCATCCACAAGCCTTCTATCGATAGGTCTGGGATTCTTTACCGCATTTTGAATGGTCTGTTTTGTTATTTCATTGAATTCTATCCTGCAGGCTTCCGACTCGTCGATGCCGAGCAAATATGCTATGTGCCATGATATAGCCTCGCCCTCGCGGTCCGGGTCAGTTCCGAGATAGACGCGAGAGGCATTCTTCGCTTCTTTTTTCAGTTCTTTTATGATTTCTCCCTTTCCGCGAATGGGAATATACTGAGGCTCAAAGTTGTTTTCGATATCGATACCGAGTTTACTCTTTGGCAGATCCCGTACGTGTCCCACCGAAGCAATCACTTTATATTTACTCCCCAAAAACTTTCCTATCGTCTTGGCTTTCGAGGGAGACTCAACGATAACCAAAGATTTATTACTCATTAATAACCTCCTAAATAATATCCGATACACCGGAAACTACTATATATTTTTATATATATAGTAGAAATAATCACCACATTGAATGATTATATTGCTATTATTATTATTTTGCAATATAAATTTTACCCATAGATGTTTGTACCCTTCCTTTCATTTCCAAAACCGTCACCAGCGAGCTAACCGTTGCCGGCGATTTCCCGGATAATAAGCACAGCCTGTCCATGGTCAACATACCGTGATCGGCTATGAATTGCAGGAGTGCTTTTTCGTCTTCTCCCAAAAGCACATCGTCCTTTATTAAAGATCGTATCTCTCTTATCCCCAAAAGGTCTAATATATCGTCTACAGACGTCACCGGCGTTGCGCCGTCGGCTATGAGTTTGTTGGCCCCGGCGCTGTACATGCTGTTGATGTTTCCCGGTACCGCAAAGACTTCCCTGCCCTGATCCAATGCCTGTCCGGCAGTTATGAGAGAACCGCTCTCTAAACCGGCTTCAACCACAAGCACCCCATAAGACAGCCCGCTGATTATGCGATTTCGTACCGGGAATTGTCCGGCCAAAGGACCTTTCCCGGGTGGATATTCGGAAAGGATCAAGCCGAACCTCACAATGCGGTCCATAAGGTCCCGGTTTGTTCTCGGATAACAAATATCCGGGCCACAGCCCAAAACAGCGATAGTCTTTCCTTCTGCGTCCAACGCTCCCATATGAGCGTAGGAATCTATCCCTGAAGCCATACCGCTTACGATGGTCACGCCGTGTTCGGCAGCCAGTTTAGAAATATTGTAAGCAGCCCATTTCCCATAGGGAGTAGCCTTCCTTGAGCCTACCACCGCAAGGCACGGAGTATGGCATAAATTGAAATCTCCTCTATAATACAGCTCCTCCGGAGGCTTTTTGATCTGCCTTAACAGTTCCGGGTAGTTAGGGTCATTGATAGTAACTGACCGAATCTGCTCTTTGTTAACCATTGGCTTTCCCCCCGCGGTTTGCAGTATAAAAGCGATTATAACTAATGGCTTCAGCCACATGGACCGCAGAAATATTTTCCTCTTGCTCAAGGTCTGCGATCGTCCTTGCAAGTTTGATTATCTTTAAACCTGAACGGGCAGTCAGGCTATATGTTTCAAAGGCCATTTTCAATAACTGTTCCGACTCCCTGTCTAAAGGGCAATATTTTTTGATCAGCGGAGGGGTTAGCTGCGAATTGTAGGAGATCCTTTCTCTTCGATAGCGATCGATCTGTACGGATCTGGCTATCTCTACCGCATTGCGCATTTGCTCAGAATTTCCTTTTTTTATGTTCCTTCCTGCCGAATCAATCAATTCTTCGTATGGAACCGGAAAGATTTCTATATGAATGTCGATCCTGTCCGCTAAGGGTCCGGATATTTTGGACCGGTACTGAATCACCTGGTATTCGCTGCAAGTACATTTTCGCGTGCTGTGACCCAGGTTGCCGCAAGGACAGGGGTTCATAGCCGCCACCAACATGATCTTTGCCGGATAGGTTACGGTAGCGGAAGCCCGGGCTATGGTTATCTTTTCGTCCTCCAAAGGCTGTCTCAGAACCTCCAGAGCTTTTCTGCAAAACTCGGGAAATTCATCAAGGAACAGAACGCCAAAATGCGCTAAAGGCACCTCTCCGGGTCTCGGTTTTGAGCCGCCGCCTGCTAATGCCGTGGGAGAAATGGTGTGATGGGGGGCCCTGAAGGGCCTTTGGGTAATCAGCCCGCCTTCAGCAGGCAGTTGTCCCGCAAGACTGTATATTCGCGTTACTTCAAGGCATTCTTCATATGTCATAGTGGGCAATATTCCCGGGAGACGACGCGCCATCATTGTTTTACCGGCTCCCGGCGGCCCTACCATAAGGATATTATGAGCCGCTGCCGCCGCCACTTGCAGTGCTCTCTTCACGCCTTCCTGCCCCGCAACATCGACAAAGTCCTCTCCCGATTCGCAGACTTCCCGAGAAGATTTCCGGGGACGGCCTCTAAAGGGCATCAACGGATTCATCCCGGACAAATGAGCTTCCACATCGGATATATGCGCCACCGGATATATTTCCATGTCCGTAAGAATGGATACTTCATGCCTGTTCCCCGCGGGAAGGATCAACTTCCGCACCCCTTTGTTTCTTAAGCCGATGGCTAGAGCTATGGCTCCCTGCACTGCATTCACTTTACCGTCAAGAGAAAGTTCCCCGAAAAAAGCATATTGAGCAGCTTCCCCCGCACTTATTTCTCCCGATGCCACCATGACGCCTACGGCGATGGGAAGGTCAAAATGCGTTCCCTCCTTCTTGCTGTCAGCAGGCGAAAGATTAACCGTAATCCTTTTCGAGGGAAATTGATATCCTGCATTTCGCAGGGCCGACCGGATCCGCTCCTTTGCTTCACGCACTGAAGTGTCCGGCAAGCCTACGATGGTCATACTCGGCAGTCCCGAAGAAATATCCGTTTCTACTGTGACTGTCTCCGCATCAATTCCCATAATTGAGCCTGTCAATATTCTGGAATACATTTTCACTCCTTAAACGATATTCTTAATGTGATTCAAATAAATTCCTTTTCTTAGTGCCAGAATTTCTATAACATCCACACGCATGTCCATTTCTTCGAGACCGTGAAAGGCAACGTAATAGCGCAGAGTACGCAATAAATGTCGCTTCTTTGCCGATGTGACGGATTCGCAGGGCAAGCCGTAAGACAGGCCTCTCCTGGTTTTCACCTCAATGAATACGAGAGTTTTCCCTTCCATTGCGATGATGTCAATCTCTCCGGTCTTGCATTTATAATTTCTGTCTAAAATCTTAAATCCTTTGCTTATAAGATAGCGAACTGCCTTTTCCTCTCCCAGTTTGCCTAATTGCTTCCTATCATCCATATTAGAATGCTACTCCATATTAGTTACATAAATTTACATTATCGTAACATGTTTCCATTATATTTACAACCTGTTTTTTTATCTTTCGCTGGATTAAAGCAATATAAAAGCATTTCATGTAAAAAACCATCCACGCGTCAAACGTGTAAACACGATTGCCAGCCGCGTTTGCACTTGCTACTTTTTTTTATTCTTATTTTTGAATGGACCAGCCTCGGCAATTGTTAACTGATCCCCCAATTTG
>Ga0209537_1000189_pt1 | contig 71287 bp, 68 predicted proteins | sample BioPla4DNA1_FD_187698 | JGI IMG/M metagenome (GOLD analysis project Ga0209537, IMG submission 187698) | Biogas fermentation microbial communities from Germany - Plant 4 DNA1 (SPAdes) (version 2) | ecosystem: Engineered > Bioreactor > Anaerobic > Digestate | place: Bielefeld, North... | reverse complement strand
ATAAAAAGTAATGAAATATGGAATATTAATTTCCCATCATGTACCATGTCAGAGTTTAGAGGAGTTTTATACGACCGTATACCGGCAAAAGAACAGTTTTATTTAGACAAGTATGTAAGAATGGAACTGGAAAATAGCAATTTTAGGCTAACAATAGATGGGGTAAGAAATACAGCTGCTGAGGAAGGAACAGATATGAGAGCAGTTTTAGATAATTATATATCAGTAGGGAAAGTGGCAAACAATATACTAAGATCTTAAAACATTAAAGAATTTCTTATAACAAATAGGAATAGGCTGTCTGAACATCTGGGCCTATTCCTATTTACTTTACTAAGATAATATCATGGTTAAGTATCTTTATGGAATAAAATCCAGGCAAGATTGTCAGACTTAGGTGTGAGGAAGAATATAAACCATAAAGAGGTAAAGAAGATGTCATATTTTCATGGAATCAATAAAAAGAAGGGTTATTTTGAAGGATGGTATTTTAGAAATCAAAATGATACAGAGGTTATATCACTGATACCTGCCTTTCATATAGATGAAAAAGGAAAAAAGTCAGCCTCTATCCAGGTAATAACCAATACTGTTTCTGACTATATTATGTATCCAATTGAAGATTTTGCAGTATCAAGAAAAAAGTTAGGGATACGAATAGGTAATAATATATTTACTAAGGATGGAATTATAGTAAATTTTAATACTAAGAAAATTGAAGTAAAAGGAGCACTTAAATTTAGCAAGTTTACACCTTTAAAATACGATATTATGGGGCCTTTTAAGTATATGCCTTTTATGCAATGTCGTCATAGTGTTTTTAGCCTATCCCACAAGGTTACAGGTAAATTAAGAATAAATGGAGGGGTGATGTACTTTAATCAAGGTCTAGGCTATGTGGAGGGTGACAGAGGCATAGAATTTCCAAGGAGCTATTTTTGGACACAATGCAGTTGGGGTGATCAAGCTAATAACGCTATTATGATATCAATAGCAGATATTCCCATTGCCAATGTTACTTTTAAAGGTTGCATTGCAGTAATATATTATGGTGGTAAAGAATATCGATTGGCAACATATTTAGGAGTAAAGATTATGAAATATAATAAAAATGAGTTGTGGGTGCAACAGGGGGGATATGATCTTTATGTGACCTTAATAGATAAGAACCCACATAAATTACTGGCTCCTGTAAAAGGCTCCATGATGCGTACTGTTTATGAAAGCATTGATTGCAAAATAAGATATAGGTTCATGGTTAATAAAAAGCTGATATTTGATTTTATAGGTAGGGGGAGTTTTGAGAGGGGTTGATAGGGTGTTTTTTATACTAAGGTCTAAAGTATGCAAACATTGAAAAATCAGGGGTTTTAGAGTAAAATACAGATATAGTAATGATATATAAGTATAGAGTAGTTATTTTTTTATATAAAAGTATCAAGTGATTTGGCAAAAAAGGAGGCGAGGATTATGTCAAGCAAAAACAGAACATATGTTGCAATAGACCTTAAGTCCTTTTATGCTTCCGTGGAATGTATTGAGCGTGGCCTTGATCCACTTACTACCAATCTTGTAGTAGCAGATGCAAGCAGGACTGAGAAGACTATATGTTTGGCAGTATCTCCTTCTTTAAAAGCCTATGGGATACCCGGAAGGCCTAGATTATTTGAGGTGGTGCAAAAAGTCCGTAAGGCCAATGCTAAGCGTCTGTTAAATGCGCCAAATCGAAAGTTTACAGGCACATCCTACAGCGCTATTGAACTAAAGGAAAAGCCGGAACTTGCAATTGATTATATAGCGGCTGTTCCCCGTATGGCTTATTATATGGAGTACAGCACCAGGATATATAATATATACCTAAAATATATAGCCCCGGAGGACATACACGTCTATTCCATTGACGAAGTATTTCTAGATGTTACGGCATATTTAAATACTTATCAAATGTCTGCAAAAGAGCTGACAATGAAGATAATTCAAGATGTTCGCAAAAACACTGGTATAACGGCTACGGCAGGTATCGGAACTAATCTTTATCTATGCAAAATTGCAATGGATATTGTAGCGAAACATATTCCGGAAGATGAAAATGGGGTAAGAATTGCAGAGTTAGATGAAAGGTCATACAGACAGAAGTTGTGGACACATCGTCCATTGACAGATTTTTGGCGGATAGGTAAAGGTTATGCTAAAAAGTTAGAAGAACATGGTATGTATACCATGGGTGATATTGCCCGTTGCTCAATTGGAAAGGCAAATGACTATCATAATGAGGATCTTTTATACAAACTTTTTGGAGTTAATGCAGAACTTTTAATAGATCATGCATGGGGCTTTGAGCCATGTACCATAGAGCATATAAAGGCATATAAGCCTGCCAGTAACAGTATTAGTTCCGGTCAAGTGCTACAAAGTCCATATGATTTTGACAAAGCCAAATTGATAGTCCGCGAAATGACAGACTTATTGGTACTGGATCTTGTGGATAAAGGTCTGGTAACAGACCAGATGGTGTTGACAATCGGATATGATATTGAGAATCTAACTAATCCTGAAAGGGCAAAGTTATATAAAGGAGAAATAACTATAGATAGATATGGCAGGCGCATTCCAAAACAGGCCCATGGAACTGTCAATCTTGATAGGCAGACTTCATCAACACGGTTAATTATAGATGCAGTTATGGATTTATATGATCGTATTGTTGACAAAAATCTCTTAGTAAGAAGGATTACCATCGGAGCTAACCGTCTTGTAGATGAAAAAAACATAGAAAAAGAAGAAAGCTTTGAGCAATTAGAGCTATTTGCAGATTACTGTGCCTTGGAGAAAGAAAGGCAGCAGGAAGAAGAGTTACTGGCCAGGGAAAGGAAGATGCAAAAGGCAATACTTAGTATAAAAAAGCGCTATGGTAAAAATGCCATTCTTAAGGGTATGAATCTAGAAGAAGGGGCTATGGCAAGGAAAAGAAATGAACAGATTGGTGGTCATAAAGCATAAGGAGGTATAGGAATGAAAAATTATGATGATATCATCAATCTACCATATCATGAATCTACTAAATATCCTCGGATGCCTATAATTGACCGAGCGGCACAATTTTCTCCCTTTGCCGCCCTAACAGGATATGAAGAAGCAATTAAGGAGACAGAAAGGCCTGTAGATGAGCGAATACAGCTTTCTGAAGATGCTATTGTTAAGCTGGATGAACAATTGCAATTGGTAGCCGGTAAAGCAGATAAGCAGCCTCCTGTGGAGATTACATATTTTGTACCTGATGAGAGAAAAACCGGCGGAAAGTATGTCACAGTTAGGGGCAATATAAAAAAGATTGACCAGCTAAAGAAAATAATTGTACTTCAGGGGGAAAAAATAATTCCTATAAATGAAATTATAGATATTATTATAATTGAATAAAAAAGGAAGGGTCCTAGCCCTTTAACAACTAGGACCCTCCATGTAGCCGGCAATAATTTTATTTATCTGACTTAGATTGTCTATCTTTACAAAACAAGGGGATAAATCTTGATTGCCGGATGTGGGATTTTGATATCCGATGCATTTTAAACCTGCACTAAGGGCTGCCCTGCTTCCAGCAAAGGTATCTTCAATGGCTATTGCTTCATCTGGATTTAATTTGGCCTGATCTAATACCTTTATATAAACATCCGGTTCGGGTTTTTTTCTGGCTACTTCATCACCGGCAACTATATATGCAAAATAATCGTATAAATTGTAATGTTTAAGGATGGCATCTACATAGTGGCGGTCAGAGGATGAGGCAAGGCCAATTTTTATTCCTTGGTTTTTTAGCCATTGTAAAAGCCTTAATAGACCCCTGCTGGTTTGGATTTTCTTTTCTTTTACTTCTTCTAATATATAGTTATATTGACTTCTTTCTAATTCCTCTTCAGATTTATTTATTCCAAACCGTTCAATCATATTGCTCCATAGTAGTTTATTTGGTTGTCCCACGGAAAAGGATAAGTCTAAATTTTCATCAATGCCATGTTCTTTTAAAATTCTTCTTTTGGCATTTTCATGAAGGGGCTCGCTGTCTAAGATGACACCATCTAGATCAAATATTATCATTTTTATAGGACTCATATTTTACCTAACCTTTCTTAAATTAAAGATTAAAAACGTTCTACACTAATAATCCCGTCTAAGTGGTTAATATCTTGTGTAAGGTCACTAAGATCTAAACCCGATAATGTTCGAAAGATTACAAATAAAGTAATAGGTATATCATCATCATCATTTAACTGTTCTAATTCTTCGCTTTCGAATTTCATCTCCAATATTTTAGCCTTATACTTATGGAATATTAAATTGACTTTTCCCAATGTTTCAGCATTATTTTTCATCTTTATATTTATTTCATAGGTGTTAAATGAATGCTTCTTCATTCTCCATTTTTTTTCGACCTTATTAAAAACAACTAGAATAATATAAACAGTAATTGATGAAGATATTCCCAAAAAGTAATAACCGCTTCCTAAAGATAAACCTATGGCAGCAACCGTCCATAGGCTGGCAGCGGTTGTTAATCCTTTAATATTAGTGCCATATCGCATAATTGTACCGGCACCTAAAAAACCTATTCCGCTAATTACTTGAGCTCCTAGCCGTAAAGGATCGCTGCTTGTGCCGAATTCATGATTATAAGAACGAAATACATGTTCCGATAAAATCATTATAATAGAAGAACCGAGACAAACCAGTACATGAGTCCTAAAACCGGCAGGACGGCGCTTATCTTCCCTTTCCAAACCAATAAGGCCTCCGCAAAAAATAGACAATATTATTCGTAATAAAGTAACAAATGGACTCAAACTATCTCTCCTTTTTTAAAAAACAGCCGCAAATTCATTTACATAATTAACTATGCAGATTTTTTTCTTTTAGAATTTTAAGTGCGGGATAAGGATTGTTTACAGTAACCAGGGATATGCCAGATTCTATAGCTTTATAAACCTGCTCTTCATTATCGGGAGCATAGCACCAAGGGTCTATATTCATGCTGCTATACTGATCACATAATTCTTTAGTTAAATACTTCATAGCAATGCCCACTGAATAGTAGTGTGTATTTGTATCATCCTTATAGTTTTTTACCAGCCACTGGGGAAAGCCTTGGGTTTTAACCTTGTATTTTTCATGGGCATAAGTTGTAATATCGGCGCAAAAACTGGTAATAACATATTTATCAGAAAGATGATATTCTTCAAGCATACTTATGGTTTTATCAACCACAGATTCTCTGTAATCCTTAATTTCCACATTTAATAATATATCTTTATATTTAACCAGATCTAAAAATTCTTCAAAGGTTGGAATTTTTTCGTTTTTAAATTCCCATGAAAAATGACTTCCTGCATCTAGTTCTTTTAATTCCCTTAATGTATGATTTTGTACTAAACCTGAACCGTTGGTGGTTCTGTCAACACTGGTATCATGAATAATAACTAGATGGCCGTCTTTTGTCATGTTAATGTCCAGTTCAATGCCATCGACACCTGCTTCAAGTGCTTTTTGAAATGAAATCATGGTGTTTTCAGGGTAAAAAGCTTTTAAACCCCTATGACCAAAAACAAGAATATTATTTTTAGATTGATTCCACATAGAAATTACCTTTCTTATTTAGAACAAATATCATGGCAATTTGCCATGATATTTGCTCTTTACATAATCTAGAATTTTATTGCTACCTTTAAATCTCCTTCTTTTCCGCCTGCTAAGTCAAAGGCTTTTTCCCATTCTTCAATAGGAAGCATCCTTGTTACAATACCATCGGTTTTCAGTGTGCCTTTGGCAATATGTTCAATAACAAATGGATATGCATAAGGACTCAAATGGGCACCTAACACATCAAGCTCTTTGCGGTCTCCGATTATAGACCAATCTACTGTGGTAGGTTCAGAAAAGACGCTAAACTCCACAAAACGTCCTAATTTTCTAATCATGGACAGGCCTTGGGTTACACTGGATGGATGTCCGGTAGCTTCAATATATACATCACAGCCATAACCCTCTGTCATCTTCATTATTTCTTCAACCACATCTATTTTTGAAGGATTCCATGCATAATCAGCACCGAATTCTAAGGCTTTATCAAGACGGGAATCAATCATATCTAGTGCAATTAAGGCTTTGGGATTTTTCATTCGGGCGTAGGATACCATACCAAGTCCTAGGGTACCGGTACCTGAGATTACTACAATATCTTCATTGCTAATACTAGCTCGATCAACGGCATGTTTAGAGCAGCCATACCCCCGTTGTTGGCATTTTGGAATCCAAAAATATTGTGGGGCTGGCACATCCAATAATGTCCTGTTTTACAAAAACGACATTCTCCACAGGGCACGATTTGATCTGCAATAATACGGTCCCCTACTTTATAATCCTTAACATTCTCCCCCACTTCTGCCACACGGCCGAAAAATTCATGGCCCGGGATAAAGGGAGCTTTTACCCAAGAGGGTTGAAGTTCATCTCCCCAGAACATTGCTGCTCCATGGCTACATTTTACATCACCGGCACAAACGCCACAGGCCTCGGTTTTAATAATAATATCATCGGGACCACATTGGGGAGTGGGGTAGTCAAGTTCCAAACGGTAATCATCTTTAGAGTATGCTACTAATGCCTTCATAGTTTTAGGTATATTACTCATAGCAAGCCTTCCTTTCGTATCTTAATTTATTTTATATAGAGAGTATTGCATTATCTTCTTTTAAAAGTTCCACCACATCTTGATCAGGTACCTGGGCAGGTGATATACCCCGCTTTACTGCTAAAGCTGCACATACACCGGCGGCTTCACCGATTGCCATACATGTGGGCATAACCCGCACACTTCCGAGAGCATATGCATCCATGGAAATATGACGGCCGCTAAAAAGCAGAGAATCTACTTCACTGCTAATAAGGCAGCCAAGAGGAATACCATAAGGGCCTTCTAAATCAGTAAGTATGGTAGTATCATTTAATCCACTGTGAATATCAACTTTATATGAACCTAAGGCAATGGTGTCGGCAGGGATACGTAAATTCTCTACGTCATCTTTGGTAAGACGTTTTTTACCTAAGAAGCGGCGAGTTTCACGGACACCCAGGGTCGGAATAATAGATGAAATATAGCAATTTTCAAATCCGGGAACCTCTTCATTTAGAAGTTTTATAATTTGCATGATTTGTTTCATACTTTCTTTGGTTCCACGGGTAATTTCTTCGGGATCGGTTCCGTCAAAATTGTGAATTCTGGTTGTATTAACATAAATTTGTCCCGGATTAACAGAGTTAATATAAATTAAGGTATCTCTGGTAAGAGGATTTTTGCCTTCGGCTCTTAGGCGGGATAAAAGGTTTCTTAGCCCTAGAAACACATAACTTTTATGGCTTCTAAAATATGTAGTATCATATCCTTGTGAAACCTGCATAGATTCGGCGGGTTGTAAATCTTCTGGGTGTTCATCTAAATATTTAAAAAACTTTTCTTCATCAAAACCATTTAAAGAAAACATTAGGGTAGGAGGCTGCATAACTCCTGAATCTTCTTGTCCTTTTTCATAGCTACAGCCGGCAAGGTATGCTAAATCCCCATCACCTGTTCCGTCAATAAATACATTTGCTTCAATATTGATACGAATTCCCTTACCCATGACGGTTACATTTGTAATACGTTTATCGGTAACGGTTACGTCCACTAATTCGCAATGAAGAAGAACGTGAATACCTTCCTGTTCGCATTTTTCCATGGCTACAATCTTAAACATATCAGGGTGGAAGATTGTAACAGAGTTGTGTAGGGGGCAACGATTATGTCCCGGACTCATACCCATTTCTGATAAGGTATCAATCATTTCTTGGGCGATACCTCCAGTTACTTGACGACCATGTTTGTCTAGAAAGCCTAAGAAAGGTAACCCGGTAACAGCATTTCCTCCTAAATAATCATTGCGTTCTATAATAACTACTTTTGAACCGTGCCTAGCTGCGGCCAGAGCAGCAGCTAGGCCGGAAGGACCTCCTCCAATAACTGCAACATCATAGCTGTAATTTTTTTGAATCATAGTCAATTTCCTTTCGTTAAATTATTGTCATAGGTTGGAACGTTCCAAATTTTCTGCTAAAACAATCTCCCCTATAAGGAAAATTGTTTTAATCCCGTATAATTTCATCTGCTTCTGACAGAATCTCTGATAATTAGGGATGGCTTTATGGTAAGACTTACTGCTTTTGCTCTGGGTTTCTTAATACGATTAATAAGTACAAAACTGGCTTCCTTGCCCAAATCTTCTTTATGAGCATCAATTACTGTAAGTGCCGGTGTTGCATATTCGGCCAATATAGAATCCTCATAACCGAGAACAGAAATATCATCCGGAATCCTAAGAGCCCGCTCATATAGAAAGCGGGAAGCCCCTGATGTAAGACCGTCGCTGCCGCCAAAGACTGCGTCAGGACGAAGGCCTTGCTCCCATAATGCTTGTAAAGCATTATATCCGCTTAATCCGGAATAACTATCACTGTAAATAATCTCCACCGACTTAGGATCGGCATCTAAATCCCTTAGAGCCCTTTGTATACCGTCTACCTTTTTTAGAGAGTTACTGCTAGTGATCGGACCGTTAATGAAGGCAATTTTCTTATGGCCTTGTTCCAGCAAATATTTTGCACCCATATAGCCTACCTCTTCCGTATCTACTGAAATGGAATCAAAACCTTCATATTGACGACCGATTATCACAAAAGGAATTTTCATCTTTTGAAGTGTTTCTATGAAGTGATTGGTAAACAGTCCACCAATTAAAAACACACCATCAAGACGTCGATTTTTAATTAGTTCGGGCATTGAATTTTCGGTAACTGAGAAACGCTCTACCAAAAGAGAGTATTGGCTATCTGCAAGTCCGGCATAAATTCCGTTACTGGTATCATAGAGCAGGGTCTCACATATTGAAGTAAATGCATAAGGTTTTTGATTAATGTTAGATGTTAAAAATATTAATCCCAGAGTATGAGTGCGGTTGGTAGTTAATTCTCTAGCAGCAATATTGGGAGTGTATCCAAGTTTTTTAATGGCTTCCCGTACCTTATATTGTGTTTCCAGTTTTACTCTATCGGAATTATTGATAACTAAGGATACGGTACTTTTTGATACCCCAGCCTCTCTTGCTACATCTAAGATTGTTACTGCCATACCACAACCCCCCTTTTTAATATAACATTGTAAAATAAAAGCAAAATAAAACGTTCCAAATGGTAATTTCATTATATATTTTGTTTTTGCAATTGTCAACAGCTAAAAACACTGGTTTTACCTAGCAATATAAATAAAAAAACGAGTATTTACATTAAGTAATTATACAAAAAGTCCAAATGTAAGATAAAATTTGCTGTTGACAAACCCCTATATGACAATTATAATTGTAATTGGCACGTTCCAAATGTAAATTTTGCAGTAAAATAAAACGACATTAATCGTACTCCTCTTTGCTGATATGAATGAACGCATGAGGGCAAGGGCGGACTTGGAGAGCTTGCCTTTTGTTGAAGTAAGCAGTTCTCTTGATAGAAACCTGGAACTAAACCGAAAGGGAGGCAATAAAGGGAATGGCTTAAAAGCATTGGCCAAATATCTAAATTTAAATATAAATCAAGTAATGGCCTTAGGTGATAGCGATAATGATATTACCATGATTGAAACAGCCGGCTTAGGTATTGCCATGGCTAATGCGGCTCCTGAAATTATTAAAGTTGCCGACGGGGTGACTGATAGTAATGATGAGGACGGAGTAGCACATGCCATCGAAAGATGGGTTTTAAATACATAATAAAAGATCTACTCTATATTGTAGGCAGGGAAATAAGTGTGAATGGAGTGAATATGCATGGCTGATATTAATGTAATAAATGCAAGAAAAGAAGCTATTAAAGATGGGCGGACTATTTTAGGAATAGAACTTGGTTCAACAAGGATAAAAACTGTATTGGTAGATGAAAATCATAAACCAATCGCCATAGGTAATTACGATTGGGAGAATAAATATATTGACAATGTATGGACATATGATTTAGAGGATATCTGGAAAGGATTGCAAGGAAGCTACCGTGATATGGCAAATCAAGTAAAAAGCCGGTACGGCCTTGATATAACTACTGTCGGTGCCATGGGCTTTAGTGCCATGATGCACGGCTATATGGCTTTTAATAAAGAGGGTAAGTTACTGGCTCCTTTTCGTACTTGGAGAAACACCATAACCGGGCAAGCCTCCGATAAATTAACTGAACTTTTTCAGTATAATATTCCCCAAAGGTGGAGTGTTGCTCATCTGTATCAGGCAATTCTAAATGGAGAAGAACATGTCTCTGATATAGATTATCTGGTTACCCTATCAGGTTATATACACTGGAAAATGACCGGATGTAAGGTTCTAGGTATCGGTGATGCCTCCGGAATGTTTCCTATAAATTTGCAAACCAAAGATTTTAATGAAAAAATGCTTACACAGTTTGATGAGCTGCTTGCCCAAGAAAATCTCCCTTGGAAGCTAAAAGAAATTTTACCTAAAGTTTTGGTTGCGGGTAAGGAGGCAGGAAGATTAACAGAGGAAGGTGCCAGACTTCTAGACCCTACAGGTAATTTAAAAGCAGGAATCCCCCTTTGTCCCCCTGAAGGAGATGCGGGAACCGGAATGACTGCAACTAATTGTGTGGCTAAAAGAACCTGTAATGTATCAGCCGGAACCAGTGTCTTTGCCATGGTGGTGCTAGAGGATGAGCTTTCCAAGGTACATAAGGAAATAGATCTTGTTATGACACCGGCAGGAGACCCTGTTGCCATGGCCCATAGCAACAACTGTACCACGGATTTAGATGCCTGGGTTTCTTTATTTGGTGAATTTTTAGAGTCAATGGAAATTAAGCCGGATATATCTAAACTGTATTCGGTCTTGTATAATAAGGCCCTTGAAGGGGATATAGACTGCGGAGGTCTACTTTCCTATGGTTATTATGCAGGGGAACATATTACTCATTTATCAGAAGGAAGGCCCTTGTTTGTAAGGATGCCTGATTCTAATTTTAATTTAGCTAATTTTATGAGAGTTCATCTGTTTACGGCCTTGGGAGCTTTAAAGACCGGTATGGATATTCTATATAAAGAAGAACAAGTTAAAGTGGACAGGGTACTGGGCCACGGAGGTTTATTTAAAACTAAGGGTGTAGGCCAAAGAATATTGGCAGCAGCTATGAATTCACCGGTTACAGTTATGGAAACTGCCGGAGAAGGTGGAGCTTGGGGAATAGCTCTGCTGGCAGCTTATATGCTGTATAAGAAAAAAGATGAAACATTGGATAGCTACCTGGCTAACAAAGTATTTGCGGATGATTTAGGTATTACCATAAAGCCTGATAAAAATGATGTAGAAGGTTTCGAGCAGTTTATGAAAAGATATACTAAGGGACTGGCTATTGAGCAGAAAGCCGTAGAAGTGCTTAGATAATAAAACAGATATTTATAAAGATATAAAGGCTATTGTCATTAGTGGCAGTGGCCTTTTTACATTATTTTAAATTAATCTTTAAATAGCGGACAATAAATGCTATAATATATAGACTAATAAGTTATAATAAGAGCTCTTTATTCAAAAAGGAGTATAAATATATGGGTAAGAAATTAAGACTAAATAGTTCATTAAAAGGTTACCTGTTATGGCCGATTTATCTAACCGTGATTTTGTTATTTATGAACATAAGTATATATGCCATTGACAAAAATGCCGGTTATGTTATGTCTGCCTTTATATTAGTTTATTTTTTATTGGCTCTTTCAGTATTTTATTTTAAGCGCCATCAGATTAATACTGAGCTTGTCCGCTATGCCATGGATTTTGCACAGGTGCAAAAACGCCTCTTAAAAGAAATGGCAGTTCCTTATGCCCTACTTGATATTGATGGAAGACTTCAATGGGGTAATAATGAATTTATGGACTTGCTTGAGGGGAAGAAGGCTATTAATCGTTTTATCTCAAACATAATCCCTGAGATAACAGAGGATATTCTCCCTAAAGCAGAAAAAGATGAAATTTTAGATATAAATTTAAATAATCGAAGTTATAGGGTTGTGCTTCGTAAAGTTATAGCTCCCAGTTTTGACGAAGATGTTAACTGGAATTTTTCCGAACCTGAAAAGGCTTGGGATACAAATAATGCTCTAATTGCCATGTATTTGTTTGATGAGACAGAGATTATTGCTCTGAAGAAAGAAAATAAAGAGCAAAGATTGGTTGTAGGATTATTATATATTGATAATTATGATGAAGCCCTAGACAGTATCGATGAAGTAAGACGCTCCTTACTTACTGCTTTGGTAGATAGAAAAATAAATAAATATATGCAGAACATAGATGCAGTTATAAAGAAGTTGGAAAAGGATAAGTTTATTTTTGTATTTAAGCAAAAATACTTATCTGTTTTACAGAATACAAAATTCTCCATTCTAGAAGAAGTCAGAAATGTAAATATAGGCAATGAGATGTCCGTTACTATAAGTATAGGACTTGGAGTAAATGCTGACAGCTATATTACAGGATATGAATATGCCAGAGCTGCCATTGATCTTGCCCTAGGCAGAGGGGGCGACCAGGCTATTATTAAAGATGGGGATAAGATTTCCTACTATGGGGGCAAGAGTATTCAGGTTGAGAAAACCACCAGAGTTAAAGCCAGGGTTAAAGCCCATGCATTCCGTGAGTTTGTAGAGGGCAAGGATAAGATAGTTGTTATGGGACATGCTATTGGGGATGTGGATTCCTTTGGTGCAGCCATTGGCGTTTATAGGATTGGAAAGACATTTAATAAAAAAGTCCATATAGTAATTAACGAGATAACAACTGCCCTAAGGCCTATGATTAATCGTTTTATAGATAATCCTGATTATGAGGATGATTTATTTATACAAAATGAGCAGGCAAAAGAAGTTGTAGATGCCAATACATTACTTGTAATTGTGGATGTTAACCGTCCCAGTTTATTGGAATGTAAGGAACTGCTTCATTATGCCAGAACTATTATTATATTTGACCACCATAGGCAGACTGATGAAGCTATTGATAATGCCGCTTTGTCCTATATAGAGCCTTATGCTTCTTCAACCTGTGAAATGATTGCTGAGATACTACAATATATCGGCGGCAATTTAAAATTACGGTCGGTAGAGGCTGATGCCCTTTATGCCGGTATAATGATTGATACTAATAATTTCTTAACAAAAGCCGGAGTAAGAACCTTTGAAGCTGCCGCATATCTTAGAAGAAACGGAGCAGACGTAACCAGGCTTCGCAAAATATTTAGGAGTGATTTCCTTGAATTTAAGATTAAGGCAGATGCCATCAGCAGCACAGAGGTTTATCTTGATTACTATGCCATAGCGGTTTGTGCCGGTGCAGATGTGGACAGCCCGACGGTCTTAGGGGCCCAGGTGGCCAATGACCTTTTAAATATTGCTAATATGAAAGCCTCTTTTGTTTTTACAGAATTCAACAACAAAATATATATCAGTGCCAGATCCATAGACGAAGTCAACGTCCAAGTTATTATGGAAAAATTAGGCGGTGGCGGCCATCTTAGTGTTGCAGGCAGTCAGTTGGAAAATTGCACTATAGAAGAGGCAATAATTATGCTTAAGGAAGTCCTTGACACCATGGTGAAAGAGGGCGAAATTTGATTATAGATTATTGAGAGGAGTTAGTTAAATGGAAGTTATTTTAATTGAAGATGTTAAGAACCTAGGAAAAAAAGGTGATGTTGTTAAAGTTAGTGACGGTTATGCAAGAAATTTTATTTTACCAAAGAAGCTTGGTATAGAAGCAACAAAGCAAAATCTTCATGACTTAAAGTTACAAAAGCAGGCCGAGGAAAAAAGGCAGAAAGAGTTGTTAGAGGAAGCCAGACAATTGGCAAGTCAGCTAGAGGCAGTTAAAGTTAATTTAACCTTAAAGGCCGGTGAGGGTGGAAAAACTTTCGGGTCAATTTCCACAAAGGAGATTGCAAATGCCTTAAATGAGCAGGCAGGCTTTAATTTGGACAGGAAGAAAATCCAACTTTCTGAACCTATTAAAAGTGCGGGAACATTTACTGTAGGAGTAAAATTACATCCAAAGGTTACTGCAAGTATTAAGGTTGTAGTCGAAGCAGTGTAACTTAACTAAGGGGGATTACCAATGGATGAAGCTTTTATAAAAAAGATACTTCCCCATAGTATGGAGGCTGAGCAGTCGGTCATCGGCTCCATGATTATGGACAAAGAGGCCATTACCTTAGCCTCAGAAATAATTAGCAGCAGCGATTTTTATGACCCACAGCTTGGCATACTGTTTGACACCATGCTGGAATTATTTAATGAAGGAAAACCGGTAGATTTGATTACTTTACAAAACAGGTTAAAGGAAATGGATGTTCCGCCACAGTTAAGCAGTTTGGAGTATATTAGAGATTTAGTATCCACGGTTCCCACCTCCGCTAATGTAAAGTATTATGCACAGATTGTCAAAGAAAAGGCAGTTCTTAGAAGGCTTATTAAGGTTGCGGAAGAAACTGCAAATGACTGCTATCTTGATAAAGAAAAACTGGATGTTATTCTTGAAAAAACAGAAAAACAAGTATTTGACATTGTTCAAAATCGGGGAACAAAGGAATTTACCGATATTAAAGATGTTGTACTGCGTTCCATAGATAGTATTGAAGCAGCCTCTAAGAATCAGGGAAGTGTTACCGGTATTGCTACAGGTTTTTATGACTTGGATTATAAAACAGCAGGACTGCAGCCTTCTGATTTAATCTTAATAGCGGCCAGACCCTCCATGGGTAAGACAGCTTTTGCTTTAAATATTGCCGAATATGTGGCTCTGCGTTCAAATATTACAACGGCTATTTTTAGCTTGGAAATGTCACAGGATCAATTGGTAAAGCGTTTGTTGGCTATGAATTCCAGGGTAGACTCCCAAAATATTAGGACAGGTAATTTGTCTGCAGATGAGTGGGCCAGCTTAATGGAAAGTGCTAGGATTATCGGTAATTCCAATCTAGTTATAGATGATACATCCGCTATTTCTGTAAGCGAGCTTAGGTCCAAATGCCGAAAGCTAAAACTAGAGAAAAATCTTGGCTTAGTTATCATTGACTATCTACAGTTAATGACCGGAAGTAAACGGTCTGAGTCAAGACAGCAGGAAATATCTGAAATATCCCGTTCATTAAAGTCTCTGGCAAGAGAGATTAATGTACCGGTTATTGCCCTATCTCAGTTAAGCCGTGCGGTTGAGCAGCGGCCAGATAAAAGACCTATGTTATCAGACTTAAGAGAATCCGGGGCTATCGAGCAAGATGCTGACGTTGTAATGTTTATTTATCGTGATGATTATTATAACCATGATACACAGGAGCCGGGGGTTTCAGAAATTATAATAGGAAAACAGCGTAACGGTCCTACCGGAACTGTAAAACTGGCTTGGCAGTCACAATATACCAAGTTTGCTAATTTAGAAAGATAACAATATGCTAGTATCCTACATATTGTGGAAGAAATTTAATTATTAATAACAGATTGTGTAGAAAAGGAGAGACTTTACAAAAGTGTCTCCTTTTTCTGTCGATAAAATAATATGGGAAAATAAGGAAGATATATTGCATTTGAAGTTTGCTATGTTATAATGTAGAAAGTGGAAAATAATTACAGTTTAAGAGGCTTAAAAATTATATGGAGGATAATCAATGGGAGATATCAGGTATATGATTTCAGAGGCTTCAAAAAGGGTCGGGGTAGAATCACATACATTACGGTATTGGGAGGAAGAATTAGATTTGCCTGTTAAAAGGAATGAGATGGGGCACAGGTATTATAAAGATTCTGATATTGAAATCTTAAAGAAGATAAAAATTTTAAAAGAACATGGCTATCAACTTAAAGCGATAAAAATGCTTCTGGCTAATCTAGAGCATTTAGAATCTCTTGATAATCAGACTATTGTAAAGCTTAAAGATGAACTAAATGGGAAGGTGATTGATATGTGGAAAGATGACAATAATCTTGAAGTTGAACAAGAAGAAGGGACAAGCATTGTTAGCAGTGAGGAAAATAATGAAATCAAGGCAGAAAATCAAGATAAAATGCAACAGTTTAAGGCGATTATGAATCAGATTGTTATGTCTGCTTTAAAAGAAAACAATACCCAGCTATCAGAGGAAATCAGCACAAATGTAACAAGTAATGTTATTAAGGAAATGAATTATCTTATGAGGCTTCAAGAAGAAAGGGAAGAAGAAAGATATCGGAAATTTGATGCTACTTTAAGAGATTATCAAAAAAGTAGAATGCAAATTGCAGCTACATATGAAGGCAGGAGAAGAAAGAAATCAAAATTTTTTAAAAAGAATAAGGTCTACATATAAAAATAAATAAAGAAGAGGGCTTTGCATGCCCTAAGCATGTAGGCATTGCATAACTCTCTTCTTTTATGTACCATTGTACCTTTTTCTATGCTTACTATGCTGAAATTGAACCGGTAGGGCAGATGTCTACACATGCTCCGCAATCTACACATGTATCGGGATCAATTTCAAAATGGTTAGCACCTTCAGAAATTGCACTAGTAGGGCACTGATCAGCGCAAGCACCGCAGCTAATGCACTCGTCATTAATTGTATGAGCCATTATACATTACCTCCTTAGTTATAGTTCTAACAATCTATTTAATTTTAATATATGTATATAAAATATGCAAGAGGAAAAACATATAGAATATATTCTTGACGTATTAAATGGGATAGAATATAATGTTGCCTAGGCTACTAAATTCAAGCCCAATTTGGTTTATAATTATTTATAATATAACCACTATAAGGAGGTAATTATATGGCTACGATTACTAAGGATATGACAATTGCACAGGCAATTGCCATGGATCAGAATATTATTCCTGTACTTCTTGATATCGGAATGCACTGTCTTGGTTGCCCTTCTGCACAGGGAGAGACCTTAGAGGAGGCTGCTATGGTGCATGGAATAGATCCAGATGATCTTATGGAAAGAATCACTGCTGTAACAGGAGAATAATATAGCAATAATTCTAAAAAGGACATACCAAAGCGGTATGTCCTTTTAAATATTATGGCTTAATTATTTGACCTTTACATGACAGACAGGATTTGTAGTGCTTGATCCTTAACAATAATTTCATAATGTTCTTCATAGTAATTTACACTAGCATAAGTTGTACGCTCTGCCTTACCAAATTCAGAAATTATATTACTGATTTTATTAAATTCTTCCGGAGTATGACTTGAAATGCTAAGGACTAAATAATAAGTTCCTGTGGCCGGATCCTTATAAAGGGTATTATTACCCTTATAAATTCCCGCTAAAACATTTGCTAGTTTAGTAAGCTCCTTAAGAGAACGGAAAGAATAAATCTTGGTCAAATTAGTGGGAATATTCACCTTAGATTTATCATCATCTAAAGAGTCAGGAATATCTATAAAGCCCTTAGGTTTATCATCGGCATCCTCTGAGAAATCATTTAAGTGTTCAAAAGTGTTGATTATCTCATCGGCATAGACATCATCTTCGTCGGATTTATCGGTAAAATCGTGGGTATTAAAGGAGGAGAATTTGGAAAACCTGGTATCCAATTCATCCGGATCCTCTACCTTCGTTATAACCAATATTAAACATTCTGTTGAAACAGGAATGGCTTCAATCATTAGAGGAATATCATCTACTTCAAAACCGAACTCATAAAAGGCCTGTTGAATCATATCCCGAAATAAGGCTTTAGCTTTTTCTGTTCCATAGGCCAGTTCGCTTAACTTTAATTCTCTGTCTATCAAATCACTTTTATTCAAGGTACATCTAATCTGGTTATCACTAATCTTTTCTATCTTCATAGAGTACACCCCTTTCTGCTTTAACAGGACTGATCTTTTAGTTACGACTAAAATGAACCATTGGTGTAAAAAGAGTATAAGTTAAAAAGTAAGTAAAGTCAATACGGCAAGTTGTGAATTTTCTATTAATAAAGCTTTATAATTGATTATAAAATTAAAATAGATCACTGTGATATTGTACATAAAAGTAATAAAAGTTTGTAAAATTAAATAGGAAAAAAAACTTGCACTTTTTCCAGATTATTACTATAATTAATGTAGATGATCCATATTCATAAATTGCTGGCTGGAAAGGACAATATGCAAGAAGAAATATGGTTTGGCAAATACCGCATCCAAAAACTTCTTGGCCAGGGAGGCACCGCCAAGGTTTATCTGGCAGAACATATCAAATTAAATTCATTTCGAGCAATCAAGTACATCTCCAAACATCATCCCTTATATAAGTTACAGCTTAAGGAAGCACAAATATTAAAAGATCTAAAACATTCATGTATTCCTATAATTTATGATATTGAAGAAGATGAAGAAGGTTCCTATATTATTGAGCAATATCTTGAAGGAGTAACTTTAAAAGATTATGTCATGGAAAGGAATACGCTCAGTGAAGATATGATAATATGCTTCGCTCTGCAGCTTTGTGATTTAATCCATTATCTCCATTCTGTAAAAAGGCCTGTTTTATATCTGGACCTAAAGCCGGAGAATATTATGGTAACAGGTAAAACCCTTATGCTGATAGATTTTGGTAGTGCCATTTATCGTGATGAGATTAAGAGCAAGACCAAGTTTTACGGTACCATAGGATATGCAGCCCCTGAACTATATAATAATCATCCGGTGGACGAAAAATCTGATATATACGGAATAGGAATGCTCTTATATTTTATGGTGACAGGGAAACTATCCTATAAGAGCCGGGAAGATATAAAACATATTGATTATATTTCTAATTGCTCAAAAAAGCTTAAGCATATTATCAGCCGGTGCCTTAGATATAATTCATCACAAAGGTATACCTGTGTATCCCAATTACAAAAACATTTGTCAGCAATTATGAATAACAAAAACTATAAAGTAATGAAAGGATCATCCATAGAAATTGGGATTGCAGGATCACAACCTAGAATCGGAACTACCCACTTATCATTTAGTCTTTGCACTTATTTAATTCAAAAGAATATATCATGTCTTTATATTGAATATAATAAGAGCAGATGTCTATGGAAGATTCAAAAAAGATATTTTAACCTTAAGAAAAATAAAGGTGTAGTTAAGATTAATAGCATCCCAATGGTTAATATGGATTATGCACAGGTGATGGATTTATCAAAATATAATATAATTGTCAAGGATTATGGTAGCCTAGATAGTGATAACAAGGAGGAATATCTAAAATCTCAAGTAAAAATTCTTCTACTTGGGGCTAAGGATTGGGAACTGGGATTTTCTGAGGAAGCATTAAAACTTATAACTGAATATAAAGATATTATTTTTCTATTTAATTATGTTGACACAAGACAGTTTGGGCAAGCCCAAAAAAGCATGATATTTAGGAATTGTCTTCGTATACCCTATGAACCAAATCCATTTGCAAAATTTAAGGATAAAGTTAGCCATGATTTTTTTAAAGAGTTGGCTGATTTATGTTTCGAAGGAGTGATATCCTGATAAAAAGGCCCCTACTACAATCAAAGCCTATGGTTAAAAAGTATATACATAAAAAGCCTATACTTAAAAAGAATAGGCTAAAGAAGCCTATTCTTTTAAATAAACTTCAGATTAATAAAAGTTATGAAGCAATAAGAACAATCGGTTTATTAGGGGTAAATCGAGGCGTTGGTGTAACATACACAGGCATGCTCTTAGCCTATTATTATGCTACAGAAAAAGGATTTAAAACAGCCTACTTAGAATGTAATAACCATATGGATTTTCAACGACTTCAAGAAGCTTATGAATGGAGCCGGGAAGATGAAAAATCCTTTAGCCTTGATAATATTACTTACTTTAAACAAGTAACAAAAAAGCAGCTTGTAGATATTCTTTCTGAAGACTATGAATGTTATATCCTTGATTTTGGAACAGACTTTATTTCCTCTAAAGAGGAGTTTATTCGATGCGACAAAAAAGTTATAATAGGAGATAATGGGGTTTGGAATCTAAGCAAAATGCTAGCATTTCTAAAATCCTTAGACAATATTAAAGGTAGTAAAAGCTGGATATACATGATTCCCTTTGCAGACCGAAGAGTTCTTATGGGTATGAAAGATGAAACAGATAGATTCTTTTTTAAAATCCCCTTCGAATCAGATTTTACAAACTTATCAAAAGAGAGCTTTACCTTGTTTCATAAACTATTTGACTGATAGTACAATATGTAACCTGCAAAAAGGATAAGTATAACATATCACATTTAACCTTCTTATCCGATTAGATTAAAAATAGCACCTTATATCGGTAATCAGTTGTAAATAGTCTAAAGCTGTATTTGTATAGGTTCTTGGCTAATTACAAAAGTATGACCGGATCTAAAAACCCTCTATACTTTATTATTTAGTCTAAGTTACTGCTTTATGTAATTAGTAAAGAAAGAATGATGTTTGGTAAACGCCTTAAGAGAAAATTTCTTAAGGCGTTAATTTTTGGTTCGATATATTAGGCTTTAAGTCGAAAATTATTAATGACGAGTGTCTAATAAAGTGCTATAATGGGAGATGAAAATGCAAATTTATGCAAATAGTAAATAATTGGAGGATGATATGGATAAAAAAAATAAAATTTCAATAGTTGGTATGATTATCGCTATTTTATTAATAGGCGCCGGAATCGGTGTGTTTGTGATTAAAAACATGACCCCCAGTAATGAAGTTATGTTATTGACAGACTATTATAAGGTTGAAGATACAGAAGCGATAATTATCCTTCAAGATGAAATTCACGACAAACCGGGTATTATAGCAGATGGAAAGGTATATATTGATCTTGAAACTGTAGTTAATTGTTTTAATCATAGATTTTATTGGGATGACAATGAAAATATATTGACCTATACTACTCCCACTGAAATTATTCAAGTTGATGGAGTGGGAAACAAGTATTTCGTAACAAAAAGTATGATTAAAACAGAAGCAACTTCCGATTATCCAATACTTAAGTTATACAATGATGATATATATATTGCCTTAGATTTTGTAGATCAATACTCGGATATACAGTACCGCAGTTATGAGGAGCCGAATCGAGTTGTAATAGATTATTTATGGGGAGAGTATCTCTACACAAAGGTTACAAAAAACACCCAATTAAGATCCGAACCGGATATAAAGAGCCCCCTCTTACTCCAACTTCCTGTAGGGGAAGAGCTTATGTATGTGGTTAAAGAAGATGCTCCCAGGAAAGGTTTTGCCAAGGTAATGACCAAAGAAGGTATTATAGGCTATGTAAGGGAAAGACATGTACAAGATTCCTACTATAAAACCATAGAAAGTACCTATGAGCCTCCGGAATATACAAGCCAATTAAGGAATGATAAAATTAATTTGGTCTTCCATCAATTTTTTAACTATGAAGCCGGTATGAAACTTGAAGAATTAATCAGTCAGACTAAGGGAGTAAATGTGGTATCTCCAACTTGGTTCGATATTATTGACGAAACAGGAGAAATTTCATCCTTGGCAAGCAGTGAATATGTAGAAAAAGCTAAATCCCTGGGACTACAAGTGTGGCCGTTAATTGCTGATGTTAATAAAGAAGTTGATATGAATGAGTTGCTGTCTCACACTTCTCGTCGGGAAAAATTATCCAACGCCCTAATTGAAGCGGCAATAAATTATAAAGTAAATGGAATTAATATAGATTTTGAAAAGATACCTTCCGAAGCCGGTGAGCATTATATCCAATTTTTAAGAGAGTTGTCTGTTAAGTGCAGAAATAATGGTATCGTATTGTCGGTGGATAATTATGTTCCTGCCCCTTATAATAAACATTATAATTTAAAAGAACAGGGAGAGATTTTAGATTATGTCATTATCATGGCCTACGATGAGCACTATGCCGGGTCTGATGTGGCAGGACCTGTTGCTTCCTTAGGATTTGTAAGTGATGCTGTAAATAACACTTTAGAGGAAGTTCCCAAGGAAAAGGTTATAATCGCCATACCTTTTTATACGAGATTATGGAAGGAGACTACTGACGGTGTATCTAGTGAAAGTTTGGCAATGGCATCTGCGGCTAAGCTACTAGAAGACAAAGGAGTAGAACCTAAATGGAATGATGGTTATGGCAGCCATTATGGTGAATTTAAACAAGATGGAGCAGTCTATAAGATATGGTTAGAAAATGAAAAATCCATAGAAGAAAAAATGAAGGTTATTTATGAAGCTGATGTTGCCGGTGTTGGTGCATGGAAGCTTGGTTTAGAAGAAAAGAAAGTCTGGGATATTATAGGACGTTATTTAGACTAAGACAATTTAATTTACAAAAATCAGATGGCTGCTTTTGGTATTAAACCATAAAGCAGCCATTAAAGCTTAAAGGAAAGAATAAGATAGATACTTCTGTCATAAGATTTAGGGAAACATAAGTAGGAAGAATGTTTAATGAAAAGAAAATATTTCAGTATCTTATTTCTCTTATTAATTTTTGCTGCACGGGTAATATCCTCAGATAAATCGGTTAAGGTTATGAGAAATCTTTTTGAGGAAAATAAAATAGAAGGGGAAAAGACCAAAGTGACCATAGTGATTGATCCCGGTCATGGAGGTAGGGACCCCGGTAAGGTGGGAGTCAATGGTGCTTTAGAAAAAGATGTTAATTTGGCTATTGCATTAAAGCTTAAGGACCTATTAGAGCAAAACGATATTAATGTAATTATGACTAGGACAGAAGATATAGGCTTATATTCAGAAACGGATTCTAATAAAAAACGGGTAGATTTAAATAAAAGAGTTGAAATTATTAATAACAGTGATGCTGCATTTGCTATAAGCATACATCAAAACAGTTTTAGCCAAGAAAATGTCAAGGGAGCACAGGTTTTTTATCATATCCAGTCAGAAGAGGGAAGAGTTCTTGCAGGCATATTGCAGGAGCAAATAAAAGAAACAATAAATGACGGAAACCATAGAAAGGCAAAATCAAATACCAATTACTATATGCTTAAACATACCTTATGTCCCTTGGTTATAGTTGAATGTGGTTACCTGTCCAATTGGACAGAAGCTAAGCTTTTGGTTGACGAGGATTATCAGGAAAAAATGGCCTGGGCTATTCACCTTGGCATTTTAAAATATTTGAATATAAATAAGAACTAATTTTTTATGAAGATTTAATATATCTAAAGCAAGTAATACAAAGATAACTATGGATAAATATGATGAAAAGTGATATAATCCACCTTAGATATAATGATTTTAAATGATAACCCAAAGACTTCTTTGGGATAAGGAGTATACAATATAGGATGATGACAATTATTAAAAAAGCAGATAATGGCACCCTTGGGGAGGATGACCTTAAAAAGGCTGCCAAGATATTACAAAGAGGAGGATTAGTTGCATTTCCTACTGAAACAGTATATGGGCTGGGTGCCGATGCATTAAATCCTGAAGCTGCTAAAAAAATCTATGAAGCAAAGGGAAGGCCATCGGATAATCCCCTGATTGTCCATATAGCAAATCCTAAACATATGGAATTAATTGCAAGGGATATCCCTAGAGAGGCTTATAAGTTAGCTGAGACTTTCTGGCCTGGCCCCTTGACCATAATTTTAAATAAAAAAGAAATAGTCCCTTATAATACCACCGGAGGTTTAGATACTGTGGCTATCAGGCTTCCGGCCAACAAAATAGCAAGGGATGTAATAGCATATTCAGGGGGATTTATTGCGGCTCCCAGTGCAAATATATCCGGCAGACCAAGCCCTACAAGGGCACAGCATGTAATAGATGATCTAGATGGTAAAATTGATATGATTATAGATGGGGGTAAATCTACCCTTGGCCTTGAATCTACTATAGTGGATTTGTCAGGTGATATACCTATGATTCTCAGACCCGGCTCCATTACAAAATCTATGGTTGAAAGTGTAATCGGATCTGTGGAATATGATAAAGCTATAACAAAGGAAACTATGGATGAAAATATAGCCCCAAAGGCTCCTGGAATGAAATACCGCCATTATGCACCGGAAGGCTGTCTTGTTATTTATGAAGGTAATATACAAGATGTAGCTACTGCAATTAATAATAAGGCTAGATTGTATCTAGAGGAAGGAAAAACTGTAGGTATAATAGCTACCGATGAAACCAAGAGCCTATATAAATATGGAATAATAAAATCAATCGGTTCAAGAAATGAGGAAGATTCCATAGCTGCCGGATTATATGCTGTATTAAGGGATTTTGATGAAATCCATGCGGATTATATATTTTCTGAAAGTTTTGCCGGTGGTAATCTAGGACAGGCCATTATGAATAGATTATTGAAGGCGGCAGGCTATAGAGTTGAAAAGTTATAGTATGGCAATTTGGAGGTAGGGAATGGCAAAATATAATAAATTAATATTTGTCTGTACGGGAAATACATGTAGAAGTCCTATGGCTGAGGCCATATTTAAAAACCTTGATCAGGAAAGTGATATTAAAGTATCTTCAAGGGGGATTGTGGTTTTATTTGGAGAGCCAATCAATCCTAAGGCAGAGATTGTTCTAAAAAAGCATGATTTAGAGCTTGTCAATCATATTTCCAAGAGGTTAAAGGATACAGATATTGATGAGAACACCTTGGTCTTAACAATGACAGAAGCCCACAAAAGAAAGATTTTGCAAGGGTATCCTCATGCTAAGGATGTATATACTATTAAGGAATATGCCGGAGAGGATGGAGATGTTATAGATCCTTATGGTGGTTCCCTTGTGGAATATGAAGATTGCTATTTTGAGCTGGCAAGGCTGGTAAAAAAGACTGTCTATAAACTAAATGAGGAAAATGAAAAGGAGAGTTTATAATGATTGCACTAGGTAATGATCATACCGGATATGAATTAAAAATGGAAATTATAAAATACCTTGAGGAAAAAGGTATTGAATATAAAGATTTTGGTTGCGGTAAACTTAGTTCCAGTGATTATCCTGTATATGCAAAGGCCGTGGGACGGGCGATTCAAAACAAAGAATGTGATAAGGGAATTTTAATTTGTGGAACAGGGATTGGTATTTCTATTGCTGCCAATAAGATGAAGGGAATCCGAGCGGCATTATGCCATGATTGTTTTAGCGCAGAAGCAACAAGATTACATAATGATGCCAATGTACTGGTAATGGGAGCAAGAGTTATTGGACATGGACTAGCCATTAAAATAGTGGATACATTTTTAAATACGGACTTTTCTAATCAAGATAGACATATTAGAAGAATAGAGATGTTAGAAGACCAATAAAAATAATTAGAATATTCAACCTCATTTGTGGGAATACTAACAGGTAAGCAAAATCAACTTACAATGGAGGTGGATATTCTGGATAAAACAAGTCGCTTTTTAGAAAGTTTACAAGGAATTTTTTCTTTAAGAAGAACTAAGGTTACTTTATATACAGCTACAGTTCTTTGGCTTGCATTTGCTACGCAGATTATAATGAACAGAGTATTTTTTAATAACTTTCAAATAGCCGAAGCATTTGTTAAGACAAATACTGAGGATTTAGAATGTAGTTTAGAGATTATTGCAGAGCATAATAATGACTTTCTTAGTGAAGAGGATAAAAAGAATATTATAGGTTACATTGCAGATTCTATTGGTCTTAAGATAGATAAAGATATTACCATAAATAAAGATAATGGCAGAATAGAATATCTTTATCAAAAGGATGCAAGATTGGCAACTACCTCACTAAAAATAGTAAGCCTTGAGCAGGAAAATGAATCTGCCATTAAGATGAAGCATTATATTGTGGTAAGATTAAACATAAAGGAATCTATAAGAAGTATAGAAAAATATCGCAAGCTTCTTGAAGAAACATTAAAAGAGCTGGGTATAAAGCAAAAGCAGGTAACTCTTCAGTATGAGGGTTCTGTACCGGGAATCATGCCCATAGAAGATAAAAAGGATATGGCTAGGCTCTTAGTAAAGGAGCTGCAAGGTGAAATTGCCTTTGATTATCAACAAAGTGATAGCTATACAATATATGCTTATACCGGTTTGATAGATGAATATGTGGAGGCAGCAGGTTGTAAAATTAATATACAGATAGCCATGACATATGATGAACAGTTAGATAAAACAAGAATTTATTTTGCAACACCTATTATTAATCAGGGATGGTAAAGTAAAATATTAAAAGGTTCGAATTAGGTTTAATATATCCTAACTCGAACCTTTTATAGTCAATGGGAAATTGTTATATGATAATTTATGATTTATAATCCTAAAACCAGCGTCTTCTGCTACGACGGCGGCGTCTTCTATGAAACATCTCATTGAGCAATACGATAGTTACTAAATCTCTTAAAAGATTCTGCTGTCTTCTTCTGGGATCAGAAGAAAAGCTGTTAATTCCAATCTCTGATACTTCATCCATATCTTTAACTCTTTCATATACACGGTCTATAATTCTTTCTAAGGATACTTTATCAGGACATTCGTCAAACATAATACTTCCGTCATATTCTAGTTTATCGCATTCATTATCTATCTCTCTTTGTATCCGCTTTGCCGTATTAGGATATATCTGTTTCATATATTTCATATCCCGGTCTAAATCCTCACAGTTATCATAACCATAAAGGGGGTATAAAGGAACTCCCATAGGTGTATTATAAGGGGTGCATGGAGGCATATATTGGCCATTAACAGGATATAAGGGTATATTTCCGGAGGAAGTGCCGTTCATAGGCATGCCTGTTCTAGGAGTAGTACCATTCATAGGCATACCTGTTCTAGGTGTGGTACCGTTCATAGGCATACCTGATCTAGGGGCGGTATCATTCATAGGCATGCCTGATCTGGGAGTAGTACCGTTCATGGGCATACCTGATCTGGGAGTAGTGCCGTTCATAGGCATGCCTGATCTGGGAGTAGTACCGTTCATGGGCATACCTGATCTGGGAGTAGTGCCGTTCATAGGCATACCTGATCTGGGTGTGGTACCGTTCATAGGCATACCTGATCTAGGTGTGGTACCGTTCATAGGCATACCTGATCTGGGTGTGGTACTGTTCATAGGCATGCCTGATCTGGGAGTAGTACCGTTCATGGGCATACCTGATCTGGGAGTAGTGCCGTTCATAGGCATACCTGTTCTAGGTGTGGTACCGTTCATAGGCATGCCGGTATCCGGAGTGGTACTAAGCTTTTTAGCAACTCCGGTTTGATTATGTTGTTTTCTATTTACAGTGTCCAAAGTGTTAGCCTTATCAGTATCGGGGCTTGAAACTTTATTGGACAAGTTGTCGTTATCAGGAGAAGTTTTTTCTTCGCTTATCTGAACGTTTAGTTTCTTATCACCTTCTGATTTTGACATATTAGATGAGTTTTGCATTTATGTGCTCCTAAACTTTTTATTATCTAATATATGCAAACATAATCTTATTGTGAAATTTGTAAATAATTATAGATATAAATTTAAGAAAACTGTAAGAGGGAAGTCTATTAAATATAAATTTAATATGCTATAATATTCTAGTAAGCATCCTGGGAAAATAAGGGCTGCTTAACATAAATTATATGGGAAGGAAAATCTAATTGTTAAAACAGATTTATCGTATAATTATTTTAATAGCTATATTTATCGCTTCTCTTTATTACTTTAGTAAGGATATTAAGGAAGTGGTATTTAATATAGATAATACTACTAAGATGGAAGAAGCAACATTTCCTTTAGTACGTTTAAGAACAGAAGATGTAATTATTAATCTTCTTCATGGTTATAGCAGTAATCTTGATGCCAATTCCATCAGGGAATCACTTACACCAATAGGACCGGAGGGATCTTTTGAGGTTCTGATACAAGAAAGTGATTATGAAATTAAGAAATTAAATTATGAGGTTCGTGAATTTATAGGAAATGAACTGATTGAAAAGGGCTCTGTCAGTGTATTTGATGAAGAAAATGAATTCAAAACAGCTAAGCTACACCTTAGTCCTGATTTGCAAAAGGAGAAGGATTATGCTGTTAAAATAACCTTAATAACCAGCGAAAGTCGCAAAATGTATTATTATACTCGTATTAAAAAGTACGATAGCGGTAATCTGAAAAAAAAGCTGGAATTTGTAATGGATTTTCATAATGCAATTAAAGATAAGGAAAAGGCAGAGGAGTATTCTGTATATCTTGAGCCCCATAGGACAAAAGAAAACACCTCTTTAGCTGATGTTAACATTCATTCAAGCTTGGAATTAATAACTTGGGGCAAGCTAGAGCCGGAATTTATTACAGAGGTAGTCCCTACTGTTGTTGAAAATTATGCAGAGATTGCTTCCTTTGTTTTGGAGTATGTGGTTAAGGCTAAGGTATCAGATATTCCGGAATTTTATAAGGTTAAGGAATATTATCGTGTCAGATATACGCCGGGCAGGACGTATTTATTAAACTATGAACGCCGTATGGAAGCTTTATTTGATACGGACTTGACCAATGTGTCTATGAACCAATTAAAGCTAGGCATTACTTCTAATTTGGATATACCATATTTGGCCGGCCCAGATAAAATGAAATTTGCTTTTGTTAGAAACCGTGAATTATGGTTTTATGATCTTGAGGAGAATAAAATAGTTCGCATTTTTTCTTTCCGTCAAAATAAGACTGATTATATTAGAGATATCTATGATCAGCATGATATCCGTATACTAAATATGGATGCGGAAGGAAACGTTAATTTTATGGTATATGGCTATATGAACCGTGGCCAATACGAAGGCAGGGTGGCCATAGTCTTATACAAATATATAAGAGCAGATCAAAGAATTGAAGAGCTTGTATATATCCCCGTAGATGAACCTTATCAGAGGTTAAAAGAAAATATGGGGGAACTTTCATACATTAATAATTTAGATATTTTCTATTTTCATATATATGACAGTATTTATTCTTATGACATGATAACAAAACAGTTAACCAAACTGGCTTCTAATGTAGCTAAGGATAATATATTGGACTTTAGTAAAGAAGGTTATTTTGTCTGGCAGGAAAGCGATGGTTTGGGTTATTCAAACAATATTAACATTATGAATCTTGAGACCGGAGATATTCAAAAAATTGACTCCCGTCCCGGATATAAAATCGTTCTATTGGATATGATAGATTTGAATCTAATATATGGGTTTGTGGCTGAAAATGATATTACAACCATGATTGACGGAAGAGTTATTATTCCAATGAATAGAATTGAGATTGCCTCTTTGCAAAACGAAATACTGAAATCCTATAATAAGGAAGGTTACTATATAACCGGAGTAGAGGTGAAGGATAATATTGTTGAATTATACCGTTCCAAGAAAGGGAAGGTTAATGGTAAGGATGTTTATGTAAGTTCAAGCAGTGATTATATTATGAATAGGATTGTTGAAAAAACTCCTTTTATCAGTGTTGTGCCAAGGGTTTCCGAAGCGGCTTTAACAGAGTATTATATACAATTACCTTCAGAATTTGATATGGATAAGGAGCCCAAAATGCTAACAACCGTAAATACAATAATATCCGATGACCCTACATTACGCTTACCTAAGGATGGAGAAAATATAAGCAATGAAAAGCAGTATTATGCTTATATTATGGGAGAACTAGAAGAAACCTATAAGGAGGCGGCAGAGGCAATAAATGCTGCAGACCAAGGAGCTGGGGTGGTTTTATCTAGTTTAAACCATTTAGTATGGGAGCGGGGTGTTAACGCAAGCAGAATTAACCTATCCAAATTTGAGACAATGGATTTTTCAGCTTCGTCAAATTCTTTGGAAAGCTGTATTAAACTTATGGCCAAATACTTAGGTAAAAATATAGACAATAAAACCCTAGATTTAAAAGATACCTCGGCCTTAGAAATCCTTAATAAAGATCTAAAAGTGGAACCCATACGACTTACAGGTTCAACTTTAGATCAAGTATTATATTATATAAATAAAGGAAGGCCGGTTATAGCCATGACCGGATATAATGATGCTATACTTATATATGGCTATGATGCCTATAATATATATATGATAGACCCCAAACAAGGGAAATCTGTTAAAATAGGATTACAAGATAGCAGAGATTTATTTGAAAATGCAGGTAATATATTTATATCTTATCTGGATTAAAGCAAATTTATTAGGGTATTTATGTGAGGCTAAATACTAGTTTTGCATATTTCATATAAAGAAAAGGAGAGAACATATATGGATGAGAGAATTAAAACACTGGCAAGTAATCTAGTTAATTATTCAATGGAAGTAAAAAAAGGAGATAAGGTTTACGTTCATTATATTGGAGAGTCAACAGAGGATCTAGCCAGACAGCTTGTAAAAGAAGTATACAAGGCAGGAGGAGTTCCTTTTGTACATTATACAAATCCCAGGCTTTTAAGGGAGGTTCTTTTAAACTGTTCTGAAGAGCAGATGTCTTTAATGGCTAAAATAGATGCTGCTGAAATGGCAGAAATGGATTGTTATGTAGCTGTAAGGGGTTCTGATAATATTGCTGAAAATGCAGATGTAGCTCAGGAAAAAATGAAATTATATGAAACTTATTATCAGACACCGGTACATCATGATATCCGTGTAAAGAAAACCAGATGGGTAGTTCTTAGATACCCCAATGCCTCTATGGCACAGCTTGCTAATATGAGTCAGGAAGCATTTGAAGATTTTTATTTCAAAGTATGTAATTTAGATTACGGTAAAATGGATGAGGCTATGAAGAGTCTGGTAGACTACATGAACCGTACTGATAAGGTACGTATTGTAGGACCCGGAACAGATTTGACCTTCTCAATTAAAGGAATTCCTGCAATTCCTTGTTCCGGAAGAAGAAATATTCCTGATGGTGAAGTCTATACAGCTCCTGTAAAGGACAGTATCAACGGTACCTTAACCTATAATACTCCGGCGGTATTCCAAGGATTTACTTTTGAGAATATTTCTTTCCGTTTTGAAAACGGTAAGATTGTTGAAGCAACTGCCAATGATACAGAAAGAATTAATGAAGTATTAAATACTGATGAGGGGGCTCGTTATATTGGAGAGTTTGCTATTGGAGTAAACCCTTATATCCTAAAACCTATGAAGGACACTTTGTTTGATGAAAAGATAATGGGATCTTTCCATTTTACACCGGGTAATTGCTATGAAGAAGAGGCTCCAAACGGTAACAGTTCAGCAATCCATTGGGATTTAGTCTGCATACAAACACCGGAATATGGTGGGGGAGAAATTTATTTTGATGATGTTTTAATTCGTAAGGATGGAAGATTCGTAGTTAAGGAGTTGGAGTGCTTAAATCCTGAAAATTTAATCTAAGGGAGGAGTTATTGGTATGAAATTACTGACTGCAGCTATACCCTGCTATAACTCAGCCGAATATATGAGACATGCAATTGATACTTTGTTATCCGGCGGGGATGATATGGAAATTATAATTGTAAATGACGGGTCTAAAGATGATACTGAAAAAATCGGCCTTGAGTATCAGGAAAAGTATCCGAGTATTGTCCGTGTAATTAGCCAGGAAAACGGGGGTCATGGGGAAGCTGTAAATACAGGTCTGGCCAATGCTACCGGCTTATATTTTAAGGTGGTAGATAGTGATGACTGGGTAAGTGAAAAGGCATTAAGTGAGATTTTAGCTAAGTTAAAAGAACTGATTGCAGATGGCAATAGTCCTGATTTATTCTTAGCCAATTATGTATACGAGAAAGTGGGGGCAAAAAGGAAGAAGGTAATACACTATAATAGAGCACTTCCAAAAAATCAGATATTTACCTGGGATGATATAATGCATTTTAAGCAAAGTCAAAACATTCTAATGCATTCCGCCATATACAGGACAAAACTAATAAAAGATTGTGGATTAAAGCTACCCAAACATACCTTCTATGTGGATAATATTTTTGTATATCAGCCTCTACCCTATGTTAAGACTATGTATTATATGGATGTAAATCTATATAGATACTTTATAGGCAGGGATGATCAATCGGTTAATGAAAAGATAATGATTAAAAGAATTGATCAACAGCTGAGAGTTACGAAAATAATGATAGAATCCCATAATCTTGCACAGATAAAGAGCAAGAAACTAAGAAATTATATGATAAAGTATTTGTCTATGATGATGGCTATCTGTTCTGTCTTCCTAATAAAAGAAGGCAGTGATGAAAGTATAGCTAAAAAAGAGGCCCTATGGGAATATCTGAAGAATTACGACAAATGGCTTTATAAGAGGATTAGATCCCATATTCTAGGACGTTCAATGAACTTGCCCGGCAAATTTGGACGGAGGGTTGTTGAAGTAGGTTATGCAATAACAAGAAAGATTTACGGGTTTAATTAAAAGAAACAGTGGTAAATATAAATAATATATATAAAAGAGATCTCATAAAATATGAGATCTCTTTTAATATGCTTACATTAATTTTAATTTTCTAATTCTTATATCTTTGATAATTCATGATCAGCTTTCTTAGCTTCCTTACCCCAGGCCGGTACATATACAAATATATACATTATAATGCTTAATAAAATTCCCCCAAAGACGTCTAAAATAGAATGCTGTTTTAAAAATACTGTAGACATACAGATAAGTACGGTCAGTATAAAGGTAGAAATCTGTAGCCAAGTTATAGGTCTTAAACGTTCGCTTTTTCTGATAGCAATCATGGCTCCGATGGAGTTAAATACGTGGATACTTGGAAATACATTAGTTGATGTATCTATAGTGTATAACCTTGATAAAATACGGGTAAAAATATTACTTCTTCCAAGGTTATCTATATCCACTCTCAAATAGTGACCATTGGGCCATATGGTATAAATTATTAAGCAAATTGTCATTCCTATAAAAAGAAAAGCACAGCATTTATAAAAATCCTGTTTTGATGTAAAGAAAAAGTAAGCCACGGTTACAAAGATATAGGCAAACCATATAAAATAGGGGATAATAAATATTTCCAAAAAGGGTATATAATCATCCAGCCTTGAGTAAACAGGAGTAAATTCTGTAGTTACAGTCCGTTCAAGATAAGTAAACCAAATCATATAGATAAAAAAGTATACTAAAACAAGACCGTGTCTATATTGGCTTAAAATATGTATAAACTTTTTATCTTTATTTTTATTAAATTTCATATCATACCTCTTTTCAAATTAAATAACATTTTTGAATAATCTTCTATTTTGGTCATTATAACACAATATTACTCTGTCTACAATATACATAAAATTACATTAAGTTATTCTTAAGAATTATATTATTTTGATTTTTTTAAGTTTAAAAAATCCTTATAATTGAAGTATATTTGAAATGATAATGGACTTATTAGTTTGAAATAATTATAATACAGTTATGATAATTAATTTGGCAATATGTAGGAGACTATAGATATATAACTAAGGATATTAACCTTAAGGAGGTAAAATATTATGAAGAGAGTATTTTTGGTGGTTCTTGATAGTGTAGGTATAGGACAACTTCCGGATGCAAAAGATTATAATGATGAAGGAAGCCATACTTTATATGCTGTATCAAAAAGTGAGCATTTTCATATGCCCCATATGAAAAACCTAGGTCTGTTTAATATTGATGGGGTAAAAGATAGGTTTACCCATATGAATTTTGACCATAATTATGCCGGAAGTATAGCCAGATTAGCAGAAAAGTCTAAAGGTAAGGATACTACCACAGGTCATTGGGAAATTGCCGGACTTATTTCTAAGAAACCATTTCCCACTTATCCTAATGGATTTCCCGAAGAGATTATTAAAGAGTTTGAAGAAAAAACCGGCAGAAAGGTATTATGTAATCTTCCTTATTCCGGAACCGAAGTAATTCGTGAGTATGGAAAAGAACATATAGAGACAGGGGCGCTTATAGTTTATACTTCCGCTGACAGTGTATTTCAGGTGGCAGCACATGAAGATATTATACCTGTTGAGGAACTCTACAGATATTGTGGGATTGCCAGAAAAATCCTTAGGGGAGAACATGGGGTTGGCAGGGTAATTGCAAGGCCCTTTATAGGTACTTACCCTAACTTTACCAGAACCTCTAACCGCCATGATTATTCCCTGGCACCGTCACTTACTATGTTAGACCAATTAGTTGAGGCAGGCCTAGATGTTATTGGTGTAGGTAAGATTTATGATATCTTTGCCGGCAAGGGAATTACCGATTCAGTAAGGACAAAAAATAATCAAGAAGGAATTGATAGGCTTATAGAGAGAATAAGTAAGGATTTTGAGGGGCTATGCTTTGTTAATTTGGTAGATTTTGATATGATTTATGGACATCGTAATGATATTGATGGTTATGCAAAAGCGTTAAGTTATTTTGACAGCCGGCTTCCGGAGATTACAGAAGCCTTAAGAGATGAGGATATTCTAATTATAACTGCTGACCATGGTTGTGATCCGTCCACTCCTTCCACGGACCATTCAAGGGAATATGTTCCCATGGTTGCCTATGGAAGTAAGATTAAAAGGAATAACAATTTAGGAACCAGGGAATCATTTGCGGATATAGCAGCTACAATTTTAGATTATTTTAATATTCAATCAAAAATTTCAGGAAAATCATTTTTAAATGATATAATAGGCTAGAACTTAAGAGTAAGAGGATTAAATACAAATAAAATTATTGCAAAACAAGAAGGGATAAGGTTATGAGAATAGTTATACAGCGAGTATTAGAGGCAAAAGTTGAAGTAGATAGCAAGTGTATCGGAAAAATTGGAAAAGGGTTTTTGATACTTCTTGGTGTCGGCCAAGATGATGATAAAAAAATAGCAGATAAATATATTGATAAGATATTGAAATTAAGAATTTTTGCTGATGAAAACGGCAAGACAAATCTTTCCCTTAAGGATGTAGAGGGTGAGGTTTTAGTTGTATCTCAATTTACTTTATATGCTGACTGTAGAAAGGGAAATAGACCTGATTTTTTCAAGGCCGGAAGTGCTAAAAAAGCAGAGGAATTATATGAGTATTTCCTAAAGCAGATTAAGGAAAAATTAGGCAAGGTAGAATGTGGTGAATTTGGGGCGGATATGAAAGTTCATCTTGTTAATGACGGGCCTTTTACAATAATTTTGGATGAGGACTTGGTTTAAATTTCTAATTAAATTTTAATTAAGCTTTAAGGTGCTTTAATGTGATAATGTGTAAAATAATATTGTATAAACTTTAACAACTTATTAGCTTAAAGTAATTAACAAGTTAACCATAAAAAATAAATGATAGGTGGGATGACATGATTCAAATTAATGAACTTACAAAGATCTACAAATTAACCAAAAAACAAATGATGGAGCATAAGACCAAAAAAAATATGATGAAGGCAGTGGACAATATAAGCTTAACTGCCAAGCCCGGTGAAATTTACGGACTTCTCGGACCAAACGGTGCCGGTAAGACAACGGCTCTTCGTTGTATTTCCACATTACTTAAGCCCACGGAGGGAGAGATAAAAGTATGTGGATATGATACCGTAAAGGACTCTGAAAATGTCAGAAAGAAAATCGGCTTTTTGACCAATGAAATCAAACTAGATCCCCAATTTTCACCCAGATATATGTTTGATTTCTTCGGTAAACTTCGAGGTCTTGATGAGGAGACTATCAAGCAAAGAAGAGAAAAATTATTTGCATATTTCGGCATTAACGGTTTTGAGGATAAGAAGATTAATGAGCTTTCCTCCGGTATGAAGCAAAAAGCCTCCATAGCGGTAAGTCTTATACATGATCCGGAAGTAATAATTTTTGACGAGCCCACAACCGGTCTTGATATTGTAACAGCAAGAAGTGTGACGGATTACTTAAAGCTTATGAAAGATCAAGGAAAAACAGTTATAATCTCAACCCATATCATGACAGAGGCTGAAAAGCTATGTGATAAAATCGGCATTATTATTAAAGGACAGCTGACATTAGAAGGAAGCTTAGAAGAAATTTTAACTGAAACAAATACTAAGGATCTTGAAGATGCATTTTTTGAGCTCTATAAACAACATAATAAGGAGGAGGCATAGGATGGAAGGGACAAAAAATATTATTAAAAAAGAACTAACCAGAGTTTTTACCGATAAGAAATTAATAGTAAGTTTATTTATCCTTCCCGGTGTTCTGATTATGGTAATGTATAGCATTATGGGAAGTTTGATCTCTAATTTACAGGAAGATATTGAAACCCATACTCCTATTATATGTATTAAGAATGCTCCAGAGGATTTGATGAATTTTATAGAGGCTAATAAGTATGAAGCGGATATTACATATTTAAGTTCAACAGATACGGTTGATGACATAAAGGAAAAAATATTAAAAGGTGATACTGACTTACTAGTTGTCTTTGAAGAAGGTTTTATGGATACAATTCAAAATTACAGTAAAATTGGGGATCCAATTCCTGAGGTTAAAACCTTTTATAATCCTTCAGAGGATTATTCCGGTGCGGCTAGAAGTAATTTTATTGCTGAGGTGCTAAATCCTTATCAGCAGTCCTTACTTGCACAAAGACTGGATAATATAGAGTTGCTTCAGGTATTTTACATAGATTTAGATCCGGAAGCTTCGATTATCCTCGATGAGGATAAGGCAGGAGGTAAATTTTTTGCCATGCTTCTACCCTTCCTAATAAATATAATGCTATTTCAAGGTGCCATGGGACTTGGGGTGGATACTATAACAGGGGAAAAGGAAAGGGGTACCATTGCCAGCATGCTGCTATCACCGATTAAGCGCAGCCAAATAGTTTTTGGTAAGTTGATTTCCTTAGGAATATTAACAGCCTTATCGTCTGTTATCTACACTGTATCGGTAGTTATAGGAATTAAGAATCTATCCGGTGGGGATACGGACCAAATGATGGCTATTAAATTTACTCCTGTTGAGATAATACAGTTATTTGTAATTATTATAGCTATGGTTTATCTTTATGTGGCTATGGTAGCCCTTGTGGCAGTCTATGCCAGAACACAAAAGGAGGCAAGTACCTATGTAACTCCTTTATATATCCTGGTAATGCTGGGCAGCATAATGACTATGTTCTCCAGTGGCGGTGGGGACAAAGGACTCGAATATTATGCCATACCTATTTATAATGGGTCTGTAACTATTCAGAATCTTTTGGTAGGTGAACTTACCATGGCACAGTTTGGTGTTACTTTAGGTTCACTTGCCCTAATAGCTATTTTGTTAACAACATTAATAACCAAGGCATTTAACAGTGAGAGAGTTATGTTTAATGCATAATGTGGCTTAAGGAGGATATATCTGTATGCCAACGGTATGGGATAACCTATTTACTATACTGATATTTGCTATACCTTTCCTAATTTTACAGGTATTCTTCTCCACCAGAAAAAAGCTTATCTGGGGTATTATAGTACCGGTGCTTTGGTCGGCCTTTGGAGTTTGGCATATAATCAGTAATTATAGGCAGCAAAGCCAGAATATTAAAGAGTTAATAATATTCTATATAATAGGGAATCTAATACTTATTGGGATATTGGTATTAGTAAGGTACATAAAAGGAAGGTATAAATAATTTTAATAGAAAGTATGTTAAAAAGCTGTTAATTGCTTCTTAACATACTTTTATTTTATTAATTTATATTACAGGTACATACTTTATTATTTCAAATATATATATATTATATAAGCTAAAATGAGGTGCCATATATGATACCGGAAGAGAGAGAGAGAATAATCAGTGAGGATTATGCTGATCTTATTATAGAATATAACGGTGATTTTAGTGTTTTCGAACAGTTTCCAGATAGGACCGTTCAAATCATTAATTTACAATACGCCATTGTCCATGTACCTGTTAGCTTTATAACTCAGAATATTGTCTATAGATTAGGATACTCTGTTTTGCCTACTTGCTTTGGAATTATCAGTAGGTCTAGCCTAGAGTCTTCCGGAATATTTCGCATAAGGAATATACCTGTATTTAATTTAAGAGGTCAAGGTGTCTTAATTGGCATAATTGATACTGGGATAGATTATACCAATCCTATTTTTACTTATGCAGATAATACTACCAGGATTGTATCCATTTGGGATCAGACCATATCAAGCGGCAATCCACCTCCTCATATGGAATATGGTACCCAGTTTACCAGGGAGCAGATTAATGAGGCTTTACAAAGTGAGGATCCTTTTTCTATAGTTCCCAGTAGGGATGAAATTGGCCACGGAACCATGATTGCAGGTATAGCAGGAGGAAATGAGGTGCCAGACAGTAACTTTTATGGGGTTGCTCCTGATGCGGAGTTTGTCGTAGTTAAGTTAAAACCTGCTAAAAAGTTTATTAGGGACTTCTTTTTTATAGCAGAAGATGCAGTATGTTTTCAGGAAAACGATATATTTCTTGGGCTTATTCATTTATATGAAATGTCCATAGCCTTGCAGCGGCCTATAGCTATATGTATAGCACTGGGAAGTTCTCAGGGAGCCCATGACGGATCAGGAACTTTAAGTACCTTTTTATCAGGAATAGCCTCATCCCCAGGAATAGCTATGGTTGTAGCTGCAGGTAATGAGGGGAATGCAAGACGGCACTTTAGTGGAAAGGTCAATCCTACCACAGGATATGATACTGTTGAACTAAATGTGGGGGAAAATGAAAGAGGTTTTACTATGGAGCTGTGGGGAACTTCTCCTGATATGTATACTATTGATATACTTTCTCCAACAGGTGAGTATATTCCTAGAATTTCAGTAGGAAGAAATGAACATAGAGAAATTGCTTTTATATTCGAAGCCACAGTTATTTATATTGATTATCAGATGACCGAATCCCAAAGTGGAGAACAATTAATTCTAATACGCTTTGAAAATCCAACATCGGGAATATGGCGATTTAATGTCTATGAAAGGAGAGGCTTAAATTTAGGGTTTAATATATGGCTGCCAATGGATGGATTTATTTCGGATGATACATACTTTATCCGTTCGGACCCTAATACTACTATTTTGACCTTGGGAAACGCGGAAAATGTCTTAACGGTGACAGCTTATAATGATGCCGATGATAGCCTATATCTAAACTCCAGCCGGGGATATACGGTCATAGGTAGAGTAAAACCGGAAGTAGCAGCTCCCGGTGTAAATATTATAGGTCCGACCCTTACAGGAGGCTTTGCATCATATACAGGAACCAGTGTTTCCGCTGCACATACTACCGGAATTGCGGCTATGTTATTGGAATGGGCAGTTGTAAATAACCGTTTGCCGGCTATGAGCACTGTAGAATTGAAGAACTTAATAATTAGGGGTGCCAGAAGAGATATAGATACCATATATCCAAATAGGGACTGGGGATATGGGATACTCGATATTTTTAATGTATTTGATGCCCTTAGGGGAGGAATAAATTTTTAAAAAAAATATTGAAAGGGGTATCCTATGACCATAATAGATAGAGATAGGATTATAGGAGAAGATTTTTTTGATTTGATTATCGAATATAGGACATATACAGGCCTAATAGAACTTTTTGGAGAAGAGGCTTTACATAGAATAGATGAAATATATGCGGTACTTCATGTTCCCGTTGAGCAATTTTTTGCAGAAATTTCAAATGTAAGGTATGCCGAAATTCCATTATTGTTTGGACTTACAGATGTAACCAGTCTTGATGCATCAAGAGTATTGGATCTTAGGCAAACACCAGCTTTTAACCTAAGGGGAGAAGGAGTAATTATAGCTATTATTGATACTGGAATTGATTATACTAATCCTGTATTTATCAGACCGGACGGTACATCTAAAATTCTTTCTATCTGGGATCAAACAATCAATACCGGCCCCACTTACCAAGAGGCTAACTTTGGCACCATATATAGCAGGGAGCAGATAAACCAGGCACTTGCATCAGATGATCCTCTTTCAATTGTTCCCAGTATGGATGAAAATGGCCATGGAACCATGCTGGCCGGAATCGCTGCCGGTAATGATGTGGAGGAAGAAAATTTTTATGGAGTGGCCCCTGATGCTGATTTAATTATAGTTAAGCTTAGGGAAGCAAAACAAATTACCAGAAGGTTCTTTAGAGTTCCTAATAATGTAACATGTTTTCAAGAAAATCATATAATGTGGGCATTGAATTATTGCAATCAAGAGGCAAGAAGGTTAAACAGACCCTTAGTAATTTGCTTTGGAATAGGCAGCTCCCAAGGAGGACATACAGGGAGATCACCATTAAGTGTGGTTTTAAATATTGTCGCTGACCTTCCTGATACGGTGGTTGTAACTTCAGCAGGAAATGAAGGTAATCTGGGAAGGCATTATTATGGAGTAATTGATCCCACCATAGGGAGCAATACAGTTGAACTTAATGTTAGCGAAAACGATAAACAATTTGCTATGGAATTATGGGGAAATCCACCGGGTATATATTCCATTGATGTTTTGTCTCCTTCCGGTGAGTATATTCCCAGAATTCCGGCAAGCATAAGAGTAGGCCGGGTAATTTCATTTATTTTTGAACAAACCACTCTATATGTTGATTATAGCACGATAGAATCCCAGACAGGAGACCAGCTAATACTTATTCGTTTTGATAATGCTTCAGCTGGTATATGGAGATTTAATGTTTATGGCCACGGAGATTTGGCTACAGGTTTTCATATATGGCTTCCCATGGGAAATTTTATTTCAGAAAACACTTACTTTATACAGCCAAATATATTTACCACAGTACTGTCTCCCGGTACAACTACTTATCCCATAACCGTTACATCATATAATCCTGTTAACAATAATTTGTATGTAAATGCCGGCAGAGGTTACACCAGGAACAATACTATTAAACCTGAAATAGCAGCTCCCGGTGTCAATTATCTTGCCCCTAGTCTAAACCATACCTTTCAAGCATTTACCGGAACCTCTGTCTCGGCCGCCCATACAGCTGGTGTTGTAGCCTTGATTTTAGAATGGGGAACTGTTAGAGGCAATGAACCGGGTATGGATTCTAATGTACTTAAGAATCATTTAATTCGGGGAGCCAGAAGAAGTACCAATCTAACCTATCCCAATAGAGATTGGGGCTATGGGATTTTAGATGTATTTAAAGTTTTTGAAAATATGAGGGCAGACTTAGGTTTCTAAATATAATTGATAAATTAATTTATTAAAATAAAATATACCTGTTAAATGTATAAACTTTCCCATTTTACAAACAATAATATTAGACTAAAGTTTAGCAGCATTTAAATTAATTATATCTTATCGCAAAATGGAGGAAGATTATATATGAAAGCTACAGGTATTGTAAGAAGAATAGATGATTTAGGTCGTGTTGTTGTACCTAAGGAAATTAGACGCACCTTAAGAATTAGAGAAGGTGATCCCTTGGAAATATTTACAGACAGGGAAGGAGAGATTATTCTAAAAAAATACTCACCCATCGGAGAGCTTGGGCAATTTGCAAAACAATATGCGGATTCATTAAACCAAACCACCGGATATATAGTTGCAATTACTGATAAAGATCAATTTATTGCCGTTGCAGGTTCTATAAAAAAAGATTTACTAGGAAAAGGTATTAGCCGTGAATTAGAGGAATTAATTAATGAAAGAGAGACTGCTATTGCTTCTAATGAAGAAAAAAACTTTTTAAAGATAACTAATGATGATGACACTGAATTTACCTATCAAGTAATATGTCCAATAATCAGTGAAGGAGATGCAATCGGTTCTGTTATTATTCTTACAAGAGATGAAAAGGTTAAATTTGGGGATACGGAAATAAAATTGGCAAGTACTGCAGCAGCATTTTTAGGCAGGCAGATGGAGCAATAAGTAATTTAGCTGTCAAGATAGGCAAAAAGCTTGGCAGCTTTTTCTTTTTAACTATTTAGAGGTTTACTTGCTGCTTTTATTTGCTATAATATGCTATAGACTGGTAATAAAGGCTGTTAACTAAAGAAATCTTTGAATAAGGGAGATTATAATGGACAAGACCTATAGTTTTAATGAGTTTATGGATATTATTAGGAAATTAAGAAGTAAGGAGGGCTGTCCTTGGGATAGGGAGCAAACCCATGAAAGCTTAAGGCAGTGTTTAATAGAAGAAGCATATGAAGTAATTGAAGCAATTAATAATCAAGATAGTAAAAATTTATGTGAAGAGCTGGGAGATTTACTGCTTCAAGTGGCAATGCATAGTGTTATTGCTGAGGAAACCGGGGAATTTACTGTTGAAGATGTAATTTCTGAAGAAAGCAGGAAGATGATTAGACGTCATCCCCATGTGTTTGGGAATCTTACTGCAGATAGCACAAAGGAAGTATTAAAAAACTGGGAAGATATTAAAGCTTTGGAAAAAAGTCATGTTAATAATCCAGAACAAGATATAAAATCAGTTCCAAAAGCACTTCCTGCCCTTATACGAGCAAGAAAAGTTCAGGAAAAAGCTGTAAAGTACGGACTAGATCCGGGAAGTCCTGATAAAGCTTTAGATGATATTACAAAGGGGCTTGATATCCTAAGAAAAGCTATAGAAATAGGGGAAAAATCCCGTATAAATAATGATTTTGGTAACTTGTTATTTCAAATGATAAAATTATCGGTGGTTTTACAGATAAATGCAGAAAATTCCTTGACAAATGCTATTAATCAGTTTATAAATAGATTTATAGATGTCCTTTACCCTCAGGAGGGAAATGGCCATAATCTATGCGCTGTAACCCCCCATAAGCAGGAAGCTTTGTGGTGGGAAAAAAATTAATACATTAGAGGAGGAGCAAATACATGAACAAAGCAGAATTAGTAGCAGCTATCGCAGAAAGAACAGAGTTTTCTAAGAAGGATTCAGAAAAGGCTTTAAAGGCTTTTATTGATGTTGTTTCAGAGGAACTTGCAAAAGGTGGTAAAGTTCAATTAGTTGGTTTTGGTACATTCGAAGTTGTTGACAGACCTGCAAGAACAGGAAGAAATCCTTTAACCAATGAGCCTATGATGATTGCTGCTTCTAAGGCACCTAAGTTCAAAGCTGGTAAAGCTTTAAAAGACATTGTTAACGCATAGTTGACCAAATTAATGAAAGAGGCTGTTTTAAATTCCGTATCTCTTAGGGGGTGTAGGGTGTTTAAAGCAGCTTTTTACTTAAGAATGGAGTTTATTATGAGATTAGATAAATTTTTAAAGGTATCTAGACTTATTAAAAGGAGAACTGTGGCCAATGAAGCCTGCGATGCAGGACGTGTATTAGTTAACGGTAAAGTTGCAAAAGCCTCAACGATTGTTAGAGTCGGTGATATTATTGAAATAGGCTTTGGTAGCAAAACTGTTAAGGTGGAGGTTCTGGAAGTTTTAGAAACCGTTAAAAAAGATGAAGCAAAAGAAATGATTAAGTATTTATAAGTCGTCATTAAGTAGAAAGTCTTCTCATATACTTAAAAAGGTAACTCTAGACTTGTTTTAGAGCAAGCTGTTTTAGGTATTAAATTTGAGGAGGCTTTTTTCTATGGAGGAAAGACAAGAGATTTTAAAGGGACATAAACTGCATATCAATGCCAGAAAAACTGCAACTATTACCGGTGTCAATGACGTATTATCTTTTGATGCGGGGGAGGTTTTATTGCAGACTGAGCAGGGAATATTGTTGATACGGGGAAGTGAATTACATGTAAACCGCCTAACTCTTGAAAAGGGAGAGGTGGATATTGATGGAAAAATTGATAGTATAACCTATTCGGATTCCACTAGCTATGGTAAGTCCGGTGAATCCTTATTAGGCAGGCTGTTTAAATAGGAGGCCTGTATGAGTCAAGAGATTATAATAGAACTACAGTTTTTTTGGGTTTCCATCCTTTGGGGAGCCTTAATACTTCTGGCATATGATCAATTAAGGGTTATTAGGAGGATAATAAGCCATAATAATATATTTATAACAATACAGGATATAATTTTTTGGATTCTGGCCAGTATCTTTATATTTGCTATGTTGTATGTAAAAAACGATGGTATTATTCGTGGGTTTTCTGTTATGGGAATGGTTATTGGCATGGTCTTATATCATTACATATTAAGTGATTTAATTGTAATGTTAATAAGCAGAGGAATCCTTTTATTGCTGCGCCCATTATCTATTACTATAAAGTATATTCGTAAGGGGGGCAGCTTTCTTTTAAAAAAGGGAAAAAATTTCTTAAAAATAATACTAAAGCGATTGAAAAAAATATTGGAATCAGTTAAAATATATTTAACAAAATATAAACAGAAAAGTAATAATAAAAAGGCCAAAATTCATCATAAGAATCATAAGAAAAAGAAGAGCAAGAAAAAGCAGGTACCAAAAAATAGGGACAAGAACAAAAGGTGATTTATAAAGTGAGGTGTAATAATGAGAGGGAGAAATAAAAAGGGTAATGGTACTGGTATTATTGTATTTGTCGTATTGTGCATTTTTGGTATTGTTGCTTTTGGAAAAATTAATCTTCAGGATAGAAAAAAAGAGTTAGATCTTATGATGAACTCCTTAGAGAAGCAGATTAGTGATGAGGAAGAAAGAAAAATAGATATTAAAAATCTTGAAGCCTATGTTCAAACTAAAGGCTATATAGAAGAGGTTGCCAGGGATCAATTAGGCCTGGTTTATGAAGATGAGATTATCTTCAAGGAGGATGACAATTAGTTTAAAAAATATTTTTAATATGATATTTTTTACCATTGACTTTTAATAAGAAAGTATATATAATAACACTTGTGACTTTGGCGAAGTAGCTCAGTTGGCGAGAGCATGCGGTTCATACCCGCAGTGTCGGCGGTTCAAATCCGTCCTTCGCTATTTTTTTATGTCCAAAAGGGTCCGGTTAGATTTTAACCGGGCCCTTTCTTAATTTCTTAAAATAATTTAAGCTCCTATATTCGATGTAATCAGTCTTTTGAAAGAGTTCTTGTCAAAAAGTTTTTCTATTGCAGTGCTTGTTTTTGACAAAGATTTTACCCTACTGTGCCTATAATAAGCAGCATAACTAAAAAGGCAGCCTAGATACATCAATAGGTAACAAAAAGGAGCGAAGCAAAATGAAAAATATCAGGAAAAACGCTATCTTGATTTATGTTATTGGGTTTGTCATAGCAAGGGCCACATTCCTTGGAATAAATCCCCTGGCCATCGGATATTTTACGGCAGCATATTTAGATAAGGCCAGACCCGGATTACTTTTTATAACCATATTAGCAGGAATAGGCTCGGCTATGGCCCCTACAATGGTACTTAAATATTTGCTTTCGATGATTAGCTCGGTTGTTTTATTGGAGTCACCCTATTTAAAGAAAAGAGAACTGCCTTTGCAGCTTTACTTTTATATACCGGCAATAACCTTGGGTATATTTGCCATGATGGAAGCAGGGGCATATGGATGGGATCCTAAGATGATTTTTATGGCTATATTAGAAGCTATAATAGCCTATGTATCAGGGATGATATTTAGCCTGGGGACAGGATTTTTCCTAAAACAGCCTAAGGGAATGAAAATGACCAATGAAGAAATGATATCATTAAGTCTAATGGTTGCAGTACTTATTTATGCCCTACCGGAGGTTAGCAGCCCCTATATAGCCCCTATAGAAACAGTGGTTTATTTTGTTATACTTTTGTTTACATATAAGTATGGGGTAGGACAGGGGGCAGTCACCGGTGCGGTATCAGGGTTTGCATTAAGTCTTCGTGGAGCCCCTATTCATATTATTAGTCTGCTTACCATGATGGGAATTGTACCTGCCTTGTTTAGAAGTATCGGAAGAATTCCCACTGCCGCTGTTTTTTCACTGACAAGTGCAATTATAAGCCTGCTATATGGGGAAATAGCAGTATCATCTAGGGAAATAGCTGCCTTAAGTTCAGCCCTATTGTTATTTTTACTATTGCCAAAAACAATAATTTATAGAGTAGATAATGATAAGAATGGTATAGGCCAAAGTCTAATGTCCTTAGACAATTTAAAAAAGCTTGCCAATAACAGGATGAAGACATTTTCGGAATCATTTTTAAAGCTATCAAAAACTTTAGAAAGTATTGCCGAAGGGCAAGAAAAAAATATACAAAAAGAAATAGATGCAATCTTTGAAGATATATCAGAAAGACTTTGTAAAAATTGTAAAAACTGTAGTTTTTGTTGGGAAAACAATTTTCAGGAGGCATATAATGCAGCTTGTAATATGTTTGATGTGGCTCAAAAGAAAGGATATATCGAGGAAAAAGATATACCGCAGTATTTTTTAGATTATTGTATATGTGCCCATGAGTTGGTGCTAGAAACCAATAGGGGATTTGAAATTGCTAAGATTAATAATCTATGGGCAAATCGGCTGGCAGAAAGTAGGGAAGTGATTGCCGGCCAGCTTAAAGAAGTATCCAATGTTATAAATACACTAACCGGGGATATATATAAAGCAGCAAGAGTTATGGAAAATGATGAGAGCAAGGTTATTAAAAAATTAGGGGCACATAATATAGATGTTAAAAATATTATAATATTGGAAAGAGGGGGCAGACGAAAAGAACTGATTATTAATGCCGCTGTAGGAAGAAATCATTTTATTACCACTAAAGAAGCTGCAGCATGGATATCAGAAGCCTTAGGAATGAAATTTGCAGTATCAGAGATATCAAAATCAGTTTTTTCAAAAGAGTACGAGGAGTATTGTTTTGTTGAGGATACAAAGTTCAAGGTGTTAACCGGTGTTGCAAGGGCTATGAAAGAGAATATTTCCGGTGATAATTTTTCTATTATAAATTTGGATAATGGTGAAATGGTTATAGCCCTTTCAGACGGCATGGGAACCGGAAAAGAAGCCTGTGAAGAAAGTGAAACGGTTCTTTCATTGCTGGAGCAATTTTTAGAAGCAGGATTTAAAATAGAAACTGCAATCAGAATGATAAATTCCAATCTGGTACTTAAACCTGAAAAACAAGCCTTTTCAACTATAGATATGGGAACTATTAATTTATATACTGCTATGTGTGAGTTTGTTAAAATCGGTGCAGCTTCTACCTTTATTAAGAGAAATAATTGGGTGGAAACAATCAGTTCCACAACTTTACCCATTGGTATGTTAAAGGTTGTTGATTACGATTCTGTAACAAAAAAGCTATATGAAGGGGATATTATTATAATGGTATCAGATGGGGTTTTAGACTGCTTAAATGAAGATAATAAAGAAGCTTATATGGAGAAGTTAATTATGAATATACAAAGCAATAACCCACAGGAAATAGCCAACCGTATTCTAGATCATGCTCTATCACAATCAAATTATATTCCTATGGATGACATTACCGTAATTACGGCAGGAATCTGGCTAAAATAAGGAAGTATGAAAAGGGCATTGAAATTTAATGGGGAAAGGATTAGAATACAATTGAAAGAAAATATACAGATTTTAACCGAACAGGAGTAATATGTTAGAAAAAGTTCATGGATATATCAAATCCTATAATCTAATAGAAAAAGGAGACAGAATTCTTATAGCTGTGTCCGGCGGAGCTGATTCTGTATGTCTATTGCATATATTATCAGATCTTTATAGAGATTCGGATGTAAGTTTGTATGCAGTGCATGTTCACCATGGCATAAGAGATGAGGAAGCAGACCGGGATGAGGCTTTTGTAAAATCCTTATGTGATAGGCTTAAAATTACTTTTACTTCCTACCATTTCGATGTGAGGGCAATTGCAAAAAAGGAGGGACTTTCTGAAGAAGAAGCCGGAAGAAAAGTCAGGTATGAAACTTTCCTTTCTGCCTCAATAAAAAACAGGTGTAATAAGGTTGCAATTGCACATAATAAAAATGATAATGCAGAAACAATTCTCTTTAATTTGTTTAGAGGAACCGGAATAAAAGGACTAACCGGAATAGATCCCAAGCTTACTATGAAGACGGATACCGGTAATATTACCATTATCCGTCCGATTTTGTTTGTAACCCGAAAAGAAATTGAAGATTATTTATCCCAACATGGACTGCATTATCAAGTAGATTCTACGAATATGCAAAATATTTATACCAGAAATAAGATTCGCCATAGGATATTAGATTATGTAGTAAATGAAATTAATAAAAATGCCATAGAGCATATTACAAATGCAGCTAATCATCTAAAGGAAGCTGACAATTTTATTGAAAAATACACTAAAGACCGTTACACTGCCATAGTAAAAGAATATGAAAATTTTTTTGAATATGATGTCAAAGATTTTAGTTTTGAGGATATAGTAATACAAAAGGGTATTGTGCGAAAAATCCTAGGAAGCTTGGCAGGCAGGCTAAAAGACATTGAAGCTAAGCATGTGGATGAGGTACTTGCCTTAGGCAAAAAAGAGGTAGGAAGGCAAATACATCTTCCCTATGGAATTATTGCCGTAAAAACATATGATACGATTAAAATATACCTTACTAATTCTCAAAAAAAGTGTAAGGATATAACTTTTAAGCCGGTGGATATTAAAATTCCCGGTAAGACTTATCTAGAAGCATATAAATTATATTTTGAAACAGAAATTAAGAACTATAAAAAAAATGAACCAATTCCTAAAAATAGTTGTATGAAATGGTTTGATTATGATAAAATAGAAAATACTCTTAAACTTAGAACCAGAAAAGCAGGAGATTATCTGCAAATCAATAGTCAAGGGGGAAGAAAAAAGCTTAAGGAATATTTTATTGATTCCAAGATTCCGAAAGAAGAAAGGGATCAAATACTATTACTAGTAGATGGAAGCCATGTGGTATGGATTATAGGACATGGTAACAGGATTAGTGAAAAATATAAAATAAAGGATCAAACAAAAAAGATTCTATCTATAAAATTAAATTTCGATGATATTAATAATTGCAAAGGAGAAGAATGATGACAGAAAATATTAAGGTCATGATATCAGAAGAAGAGGTACAAAAAAGAATTGAAGAATTGGCAGATCAAATCAGTAAGGACTATGAGGGAAAAAGTGTACATCTAATTTGTATACTAAAGGGTAGTGTATTTTTTAGCTGTGACTTGGCAAAAAGGATTAGTGTTCCTGTAACTATAGATTTTATGTCAGTTTCAAGTTATGGTAATGAATTAGTAAGTTCCGGAAGAGTAAGGATTGTAAAAGATCTTGACGAATCCATTCAAGATAAAGATGTCTTAATAATAGAAGATATTATTGATTCCGGTAGAACTTTAGCCTATCTTGTTGAATTATTAAGTGCCAGATCCCCTAGAAGTTTAAATATCTGCACCTTGCTTGATAAGCCGGAAAGAAGGGTTACTGATGTTAAAGTTAAGTATGTAGGATTTGAAATACCGGACGAATTTGTTGTAGGATACGGACTTGATTATCAGCAAAATCTAAGGAACTTACCCTATATAGGTGTTATATAATCCATTTTTTTCATATATCATATTTAAGTAGATAAAATTTACAAAGAAGGAGGTTGTTTGGTGAGGAAACAAATGAAGGGATATGGTTTTTACCTGGTAATTCTGGCAATTGTATTTATGACGGTTTTCCTATCCGATAGTTTTGAAAGTTATAATCAGAATGCATATAATCGTTCCCAATTTATTAGTGATTTAGAACAGGGAAGGATTGCTTATGTTGATATATATCCTAATCAGGAAGTATATACAGGTAAAGTTAAGGTGAAATTTACGGATCAGGATCAAAGGGCTAGTTTTTATGCTTCAGATATAAGAGAGATAGAAAGTTTATTAATTGATGCCGATATTAAATACGATATGCACGATATCTCAAAACCCAACTGGTTTTTATCTACAGTCCTTCCATATGTTTTGGTTTTCATAGTAGTCATTGCTCTGTTTTCTTTTTTATCCAATCAGGCGTCTGTTGGAGGAGGAAATAATAAGGTAATGAACTTTGGAAAAAGTCGGGCCAAGATGACTACGGGGGATAACAAAACTACTACTTTTAAAAATGTGGCCGGGCTTGACGAAGAAAAAGATGAATTAAAAGAGATTGTGGATTTCTTAAAATCTCCAAAAAAGTATATCCAGGTAGGAGCCAGGATACCAAAGGGAGTTCTTCTGGTGGGACCTCCCGGAACGGGTAAAACCCTTCTTGCCAAAGCTGTGGCAGGAGAAGCAGGGGTACCGTTCTTTTCTATATCCGGCTCTGATTTTGTGGAAATGTTTGTAGGTGTAGGAGCATCCAGAGTAAGAGATTTGTTTGAAGAAGCTAAGAAAAATTCACCATGTATTGTATTTATCGACGAGATTGATGCTGTGGCAAGACGCAGGGGCACAGGAATGGGTGGCGGACATGATGAAAGAGAACAAACACTAAACCAGCTTCTTGTTGAAATGGACGGTTTTGGTGTAAATGAAGGAATAATCGTCATGGCTGCTACTAACCGTGTAGATATTTTAGACCCGGCCATACTTCGTCCCGGACGATTCGACAGAAAAGTAACAGTAGGACGGCCCGATGTTAAGGGTAGGGAAGAAATTCTTCAGGTTCATGCAAAAGGTAAACCCTTAGGGGATGATGTGGATCTTAAGCAGATTGCCCAGACTACTGCCGGATTTACCGGGGCAGATTTAGAAAATCTAATGAATGAGTCTGCAATCGGTGCCGCAAGAGAGAATAGAACCTATATTACCAGCGAAGATGTTAAAAAGGCCTTTATTAAGGTAGGAATAGGTACAGAAAAGAAGAGCAAAGTAATCAGCGAAAAGGAAAAATTGATTACAGCCTACCATGAAGCCGGTCATGCGATTTTATTCCATGTCCTACCGGATGTAGGACCTGTATATACAGTATCAATAATTCCCACCGGAACCGGAGCCGCTGGATTTACAATGCCCCTTCCCGAAAAGGATGAAATGTTTCTTACTAAGGGCAGGATGCGCCAGGATATTATCGTAGGTCTTGGGGGCAGGGCTGCGGAAGAGTTGGTCTTTGATGACATTACTACAGGAGCTTCCCAGGATATTAAGGTTGCTACTAAAACAGCCAGAGCTATGATAACCCGTTACGGTTTTTCTGAAACCGTAGGCCTGGTAAATTACGAACAAAGCGAAGAAGAGGTATTTATCGGCAGGGATTGGGGACATACAAGAAATTATAGCGAAAATGTAGCAAATAAGATTGACGAGGAAGTAAGAAGTATTATAGACGAATGCTATGCTGAAGCTAAAAGAATTTTGACAGAGCATAGGGATATTCTTGATGCATGTGCTAACCTGCTAATAGAAAAAGAGAGAATATCCAGGGAAGAGTTCGAAGCCTTATTTGAGGCTAAAAAGGAAGAAACCTTGTAAAAAATGACGAAAAACAAGGTCATATTTTGTAAAGTTTGTGCAGACTTATATTAGTTCACATGATATACTATGTATGTAAACCCCAATACATTATATAGTTTTTTGCTACACCCCCATAAGTAACAAAATACCTTCTCCGAAAAAAGGACAGTGCGAACTGTCCTTTTTTTATAGGAAAGTTCGACCTATGTACTTATTGGCATGTGGGAAAATTGAAGATATTCTTAGAATATATGCACATATTAAATATGTGACCAAATTAAATATATAGGCATATTTAATTTATGATTTTATGAAATATAAAAACAAATAAAGTATGTTTTTATATTTCAGGGTAAGAAAATCAAATAAATAATAAGGAAGTGAGAAGGTGTTATGCTTTTACGTTATAATAAAACTCTAAAATACACCTTGTTGTTTCTTATTGGTGGATTTGCTTATGGGGGTATTGAAATTATGTTCAGGGGATACTCACATATATCCATGCTGGCAGCAGGGGGAATATGCTTTATTTTAATAGGATTAATAAATGAAATTTTTTCTTGGGATATTGCTTTTTTAAGCCAAATGGTTATTTCCTCAGTAATTATAACTGTGGTTGAATTTATCTTTGGCCTTGTAGTAAATATATGGATGGGTCTTAATGTTTGGGATTACTCAAATCAGCCTTATAATATAATGGGACAGACTTGCATCCTTTTTTCAATTATCTGGTTCTTTTTATCTCCCCTGGCAATTCTTTTGGATGATTATCTAAGATATTACCTATTGGGAGAAGAAAAGCCCCGATATAAATTGTTCTAGACCTCTTAAGTGGGAAGCAAGACGCAGTATTTATCAAGGAGCTTGTGGGGATGATAGGATAGTTTGGAAGTCCTAAGTCCCATGTCTCCAACATCCTCTTCTCTATTAATATATTTTACCTGCTCTGTTATGGCGTTTTTAGAAAATTCTTTTACTATCATTTGATAGGAGCCATGGTATTGGCGCTTGGCCTTTTCTATATGGCAGTATAGGGTGTCATTTATAACTTCTCCCACAGCCATGGCAACTATTGTTTCATCTACTTGAATAAAACCTCCGATGAGATTAAATTTATTTAAATAAGGCAGAAGCTCCATGGATCTTTTAAGTTCTTCTTTGGCAAGATTAGAGCCTTTATTAAAATCCACTTGATAATCCTGTAAAAATTTAATAACCCTATCCATATTATCCTCAGTTATTTTCTCATAACTATAATTTGGATATAATTTCTTAAATCTATTTATATGGTTTCTTTGGCCACTATATCGCCTTCCAGCCATATTGGACAAGTCCTCAGCCAGATACAGATAATCTGCCCAATCCCTGCTAGGCTCGTCAGGAATAGTTCCATTATATTGATTTACTAATATGGGGATAGCCTCTTCGGGAACGGTACAAAACCATAGGGGAATATCCTGTTTTCTACAATATGATTTTAAGGCAGTCATAACCTTATCTAAGGAGCCGCTTCCTACGGGAAAAGTAAAAGAAGTTCTGTCTAAAAATTTAACTTTGTACAGTATCATATCGTCATATATGGTATACTGTGTATTATAAAAATCCCTCCACATATACATGGCTCCAATGGTATAGTCAGAGGTACGGCTGATTTTATATTTAAAAAATTTTGATGTCTCTAAAATGTTATCTGCATTAATGGGCTCAAAAGAAAGCATAAAATCCTCCATAAGTAGTGATAATATGATAAAATTTACTATAACATATAGATTTGTATATGTCCAATATCTTGACTTGGATATAATATAAATAATCTTAAATTAATTACAACAAATACAAAAGGAAGATAAGAAATGAAAATTTTATTAGTAGCAGTAGATGCCAAATATATTCATACAAATCTTGCGGTCCATAGCTTAAAGGCTTATTCAGAAATATATGGTGACCATATTAATATTGCCCAGTTTTCCATAAATCATTCTAAAGATGATATACTAAGGGGTATATACCTAGAGCAGGCTGATGTTGTAGCTTTTTCTTGTTATATATGGAATATAGGTTTAATACTTAGGGTTATAAAAAGTTTAAGGAAGATACAACCCCAAGTAAAAATATGGTTTGGGGGACCTGAGGTGTCTTATTATCCCAAGGAATACCTATTAAAGTATCAGGAATTGGATGGTATAGTAATAGGTGAGGGAGAAGAGACCTTCTATGAGTTAACCCAGTATTATCTTAATGAAGGTAGAAGTCTTGATTCTATCGACGGAATAGCATATAAGGATAGTGCAAAATTACAGCTTTTAAATGAAAGTCTAAGTAATGGAATAACTATTACTTCACCTCGTAAATCAATGGCATTAGATAAACTACCTTTTGCCTATGAGAATATGGAAAGTCATAAAAATAAAATCATCTATTATGAAAGCAGTAGAGGATGTCCATATTCATGTAGCTATTGTTTATCCTCGGCTAATCGTGGGGTTAGACTTCGTAATTTAGACCTGGTAAAAAAAGAATTAAAAATATTTCTAGATAATATGGTACCACAAGTTAAATTTGTAGACAGAACATTTAACTGTAATAAAAGTCATGCCATGGAAATCTGGCGTTTTATTAAGGAAAATGATAATGGTATAACAAACTTTCATTTTGAGATTACAGCTGATTTGTTAAGCCAGGAGGAGTTGAAGCTTTTAGAAAGCTTAAGACCGGGGCTAATTCAGCTGGAAATAGGAGTGCAGACTACAAATCCTGATACTATGAAGGCCATAAAAAGAACCGTAGACTTTAAGACTTTATCTGAAAATGTAAAACGGATAAAGAAGGCCCATAATATTCATCAGCATCTTGATTTAATTGCAGGTTTACCTTTAGAGGACTTTGCCTCTTTTGAAAAGTCCTTTAATGATGTATATGGGCTAAAACCTGACCAGCTTCAGTTAGGCTTTTTAAAAGTATTAAAAGGCTCTATTATAGAAAAGGATTGTAAAGAATATGGAATTGTATATAACGATGAAGCTCCTTATGAAGTCCTATATACAAATCATCTATCTTATGATGAAATATTAGAATTAAAGGGTATATGTGATATGGTGGAGGTATATTACAATAGTGGTCAATTTGCATACTCTATGGAGTATCTAGAACACTTTTTTGATTCTCCAATGAAGCTTTATCAATCCCTTTATCACTATTATCATAAGAAAGGTCTATACACCCTGGCTCATTCTAGAATGAGGCGCTATGAGATACTTTTAGATTTTTTCAAAGAGCTAATAGCTAGTAATAAAGAGAAATCCTCATTAGAGTGGGAAGTGTTTAAAGAAATTATTTTATTTGATTTATGTTTGAGGGAAGGATTAAAGAACAGGCCTGATTACTTTGGCCCTCCTATTGAATATCATAAATATCGAAAAATATGCGATGAGCAAAAGGCTAGCAGAGCAAGAACACATCTAGAAAAATTTAATTACGATGTAATAAGCTGTGCAAGAACCGGCAAAGCCATAAAGAAGAACCATATAATTCTATTTGATTATGGCAGCAGGGATCCTTTAAACAATTCGGCAAAGATAAAGATACTGTTAGATGAATAATAACAATGTGACAAGATTGGTGCAAGAATTTGCACTATATAAATGAGGTGGTTATATGTCAGGAGTAAGGATTTCAAAAAAGGAAAAAGAAAGAATAGAAAATATAATTTCTGAACTGAACAGGGTATATGGAACAGAGAATAGATGCTTTTTACACCATGAAACCCCTTGGCAGCTGTTAATTGCCACCATACTTAGTGCCCAGTGTACAGATGATCGGGTTAATCAGGTTACTGAGACTCTTTTTAAAAAATACCCTAGACTTGAGGATTTTGCCAATGCTAATCAAAAGGAACTGGAAAAAGATATTCATTCCACGGGATTTTATAAAAATAAAGCAAAAAATATTATTGCCTGTGCACAGAGGCTAATTAAGGTATATGATGGAATTGTACCGAAAGATATAGAAGATTTAGTAAGCCTGGCAGGGGTAGGCAGAAAAACAGCCAATGTGATACGGGGTAATATTTATAATGAACCCAGTATTGTAGTAGATACCCATGTAAAGAGGGTATCCAAGCGTCTGGGGCTTACCAAAGAAGAAGACCCGGTAAAAATTGAATTTGATTTAATGAAAAAATTGCCCACCAAGCAGTGGATACCGTATAATATACAAATTATAACCCATGGGAGAAGTATATGTTCAGCCAGAAATCCCAAATGTGAGCAGTGTTTTCTTAAGGAGTTTTGTACATATGGAAAAAAGTATAAAGAAACCTTAAGTAAACAAGAAAAATAAAGGAAAAACCCCTTGATTGAAGGGGTGAAATAACATAAAATAATAACAACACTTCTAACTTAAGTAGTGTTGTTTAATCAAGATTTTTTAAAGTCAATAGTTTGGATATTAGCTCATCTTGATTGCGGACACCTGTTGTGGGAATAAGCTTTATAAGCTCATTAATTTTATCAGGACTACCTTGCTCTAGATATATCCTAGCCAAAAGCTCATAAGTTTTTCGTACATCGGTTTTGCAGTCTATGGCAGTTTCTAGTACGGCAAGGGCTTCTTTATAGTAGCCTTGTTGATAAAGGCGTTCGCCCCATTTTTGAAGAATGGATACTAAAACAGTAAAATTATTATCATATTCAGCCAGCAAATTAATATTTGCAGCTCCATATTTTAATTTCAGCTCTGTGTTTGAAAGACCGCTTAGGTTAAGTATTTTTTTATCGGATTGTGAAAGAATAATATCACGATAGGAATTAATTGTTGCATCATCATGATCTTTCATGGGGAGCTTATCATATGGAATCTGGATATAGTTCAAGTGGGATATATCGACTTTTCTTGTTTGATTAGCCTGAGACTCTTTTTTTAAGAATTCTTGCCGACTTTTTTTTGACAGCCTATTGCTTTTAAATATTTCATAATTTAACCATAGGACAAATATAATAACTATACTTAAGGACACAAATGGTTCCACAGGTTTTGCACAACCTTTCCGATAAAACTATATAAGATAATAACATAAAAAAGAAGGTGAAAAAATGATTAATTGGCATAGTAAAAAGACAAAAAAAATCATATCAACAATTATTATTATTGTTCTTATTCTTACAATGACATTGCCTACAATACTAAGTATATTTAACTAATATACATAATCAATTTACAAATGTCAATGAACGAAGTTTTTATTGAAACTTTTAACTTTTATGCTACAATAAGTGATACCTTTAGAACACTAAAGAGAGTTTTGTAATTTATGTTATCTAAGTATTATAAAAGGAGGGTGAAAATGGGTAAAAAGTTTATGTTTTTCTATACAGTGATAGCTTTATCTGTATTCATGTTATTTACCGGAAAAACATCAAATGTTTATGCAGCCGAAGATCCTACCATTACTAAGGGTGTTTTCATAGATGAAGTAGATGTTAGCGGAATGACTGCTAAAGAAGCGGAAGAAGCAATAGATAAGTATTTTAATGAACTAAAAAAGAAACAATTAACTGTTATGGTTGATAATAGCAGAGTTACCACCACTTTAGATGAACTTGGATATTCATATAAAATTAATGGTGTTATTGAAGAGGCACTAAAGATTGGTACCAGTGGTAATCTCATTAAAAGATATAAAGAGATGAAAGATATAGCCCATGGCGGAATAAAGTATCCTCTTGAATATAGCTTAGATGAGAATAAAGTCAGAGAATTTGTATCAGTTAAGGTCTCAGAGTATAATGTAGAACCTGTAAATGCGTCTGTATATAGAAATGAGGGCAAATTAATTTATACAAATCATGTTCCCGGAAAACAGGTTAATGTGGAGCCCACTGTCTTAAATATACTTGATAAAATAAAAAATTCTTGGGATAGAAATGATATTACTATTGAAGCTTATATTCAAAATGTTGATCCAATCTATACAAGGGATATTGTTGAAAAGTGTAATACAATTTTAGGCAGCTTTACCACTGAATATGCTAATTCTGCAGAAGGTCGGGCAGCTAATCTTGCTAATGGGGCAAAGTTAATTAATAATACGGTACTTTATCCGGGAGATATTTTTAGCGGATATGAGCATTTGGCACCTTTTACTGAAGAAAACGGTTATTTTTCAGCCGGAGCATATTCTGCAGGTAAGGTTATTGACAGTATCGGTGGAGGGGCCTGCCAGGTAACCACTACATTATATAATGCGGTCCTTGAAGCAGAACTAGAAATTGTTGAGCGTCATGCCCATTCCATGACCATAAGCTATGTGGACTTATCAAGGGATGCGGCAATAGCCGGTACTTATAAAGATTTAAAATTTAAAAACAATACGGATGTACCTATCTTAATCGAAGCATATACAAAGGGACGAAAAATAACATTTAATATCTGGGGATGTGAAACCAGGGATACGACCAATAGAAAAATAAAATTTGAGACTAAGGTATTATCAAAAACTGCACCTCCTGCAGATGTTATCGAAAAAGATCCCACAAAGCCTGAAACATACAAAAAGGTAACCCAGTCTGCCCATACAGGTTATAGGACTGAACTTTATAAGGTTGTTTATGAAAATGGAGTAGAAGTAGACAGAATTCTTATTAATAAAAGCTATTATTCTCCTGCACCTCGTTATATAACAATTGGTACCAAGAAAGTAGAGGTAGCTCCTCCTAAAGATAAAACTGACAAGAATAAAGATACTTCCAAGGAAGATAAGGATAAAAAACCTGATAAGAAAGATGATTCACAGAAAGAGGAAGAAAAAACACAAGATAATATTGAAAATACCCAGACTCAGTTTGAGGAGAATATCAATTGGAATCCGGAATGGGATGAGGAAGGCTTTGAAGATGAATAAGCCTATATTTGGAGGTACCTATGAAAATAGGCAAAATACATGAGACAATACTTAAAAGATCTGTACTAAATCAGATTAAACACAGAAGAGATGAAGTACTGCTAGGACCTGCCATAGGAAAAAACTGCAGTATAATAGACCTTAATGGAGAGGATTTGCTGGCTGTATCCACAAATCCTCTTAAAGATATAATGAATAATACGGGAATTCTTGCCGTCCATAAAACAGTCAATAATATTGCCTCTAGTGGAGCTGAGCCTATAGGTATAACACTTTCCATATTGCTGCCGGAAGATACTGAAGAATCCAGCTTAAAAGTATTGATTCATGATGTAGATATGGTTTGTAAAGAGCTTAATATAGAGGTTTTTGGGGTAGAAGCAGAAGTAACAAAAGTTGTAATCAAACCGGTATTAACGGTTACCGGTGTAGGAAAATTAAAAAAATCTGATATAGAAAAAGGTTTGGCAGCTATACCGGGTCAAGAAATTGTCATGACTAAGTGGGTAGGCCTAGAGGGCACTGCTATATTGGCAAAGGCAAAGGAAGAGGAATTACTAAGCAGATATTCTGCCGCCTTTATTAACGGGGCAAAAAGTATGCTTGATTATATATCAGTTCTTCCTGAAGTAAAAATAGCAAATCAAGTCGGTGTAACATCTATGCATAACGTAACAGAAGGCGGAATATTCGGAGCATTATGGGAATTGGGTGCGGCTTTTAAGGTTGGGCTTGAAGTGGATTTACAAAAAATTCTGTTAAAACAAGAGACAGTAGAAATATGCGAATATTTTGATCTGAATCCCTATATGCTCATATCCGGCGGTTGTTTACTGATGGTAACCGATAAAGCAAATTTTTTAGTGGAGAGTCTGAGAGAGGAAGGTATAGAAGCGGCAGTGATAGGCCGGATAAAGGAAGGTAATGACAGGCTTGTTAAAAACAATGATGAACTGCGATTTCTAGAGCCTTCTCAGTCAGATGAGTTATATAAAGTGATATAAACTAGAAACATATCCAATAAAACCTGCTTGCATAGTACTTCTTAAAAGGATCAGGTAGAAAAGAGAGGGATTTAGGATGAGAGAAAAGATACTAACAGCAATTGACAAGAATAGTAAATTGACTGCGAAAGATCTGGCAATCATGTTGGGGTCTACTGAAGAAGAAGTAACATCTATTTTAAAACAGTTGGAAGAAGAACATATTATATGTGGATATCCAACCTTAATTAACTGGGATAAGGTTCAATGTGAAAGAGTTACAGCCTTAATAGAAGTGAAAGTTACCCCTCAAAGGGGATTGGGATTTGATAAAATAGCTGAAAGAATCTATAAGTTTGATGAAGTTCAGTCAGTTTATCTAATGTCCGGTGGATTTGACCTTACTGTAATAATTGAAGGTAAGACCATGAGAGAAGTTGCAAATTTTGTGGCGGCAAAGCTTGCACCCATGGATGCAATTTTAAGCACGGCAACCCATTTTGTATTGAAAAAGTATAAAGAACATGGTCTGCCCTTGGTAGAGCCCAAGCAGGATGAAAGGATGTTGATTAGCCCTTGAGAAACCCATTATCACGAAATGTAGTTAATATTCAGCCTTCGGGTATTAGGAAATTTTTTGATATTGTTAGCGAGATGAAGGATGCCATATCCTTAGGAGTAGGTGAACCGGATTTTGATACTCCTTGGCATATTAGGGAGGAAGGTATATATTCCTTAGAAAAGGGTAGGACCTTTTATACATCAAATTCCGGTCTTAAAGAGTTAAAAATTGAAATCTGTAATTATTTATATAGGAGATGTGATCTTCAATATAACTATAGCAATGAGGTTTTAGTTACCGTAGGTGGTAGTGAAGCAATTGATTTGGCACTTCGTGCCATGGTTGATCCTGGGGATGAGGTATTGGTTCCTCAGCCATCTTATGTTTCATATCATCCTTGTGCCCTCTTGGCAGGGGCAGTGCCTGTGGTAATAGAACTTAAGGAAGAAAACAATTTTAAATTAACTAAACAAGATCTGCTATCTGCAATAACAGATAAAACTAAGATCTTAATTCTTCCTTTTCCCAACAATCCTACAGGAGCAATCATGGACTATGATGATTTGAAGGATATAGTTGATATTATTATAGAAAAGGACTTATATGTAATTTCCGATGAGATTTATTCAGAACTTACTTATGGAAAGAGGCATGTATCTATTGCAAGCTTTCCGGGTATGAGAGATCGTACTATAGTTATTAATGGATTTTCGAAATCCTATGCCATGACCGGATGGAGGTTAGGATATGCAGCGGGGCCTGCTTTAATTATTGAACAGATGACAAAAATACATCAGTTTGCCATTATGTGCGCTCCTACTACCAGCCAGTATGCGGCGGTTGAGGCATTAAGAAACGGAGATTCTGATGTAGAGATGATGAGGGATGCATATGACAAACGCAGAAAGTATCTTGTGCATGCCATTCGCAATATGGGCCTTTCTTGCTTTGAACCTCTTGGAGCATTTTATGTGTTTCCATCAATCAAGGGCCTTAATATGTCATCAGATGACTTTGCCACCAGGCTGTTACAGGAGGAAAAGGTGGCAGTTGTTCCCGGAACTGCATTTGGAGCCTGTGGCGAGGGATTCCTACGGATATCTTACGCCTATTCCATAGATAATTTAAAAGTTGCTTTGGAAAGAATAGAGCGCTTTGTAAAAAAACACAAATGATTATTATACATAATTAAAATTTTATGACAGAATATATTTGACTCAGGAGGTAACTAGAATGGCTGCTCTTAATGTGGATCATATTAATCCTTTTTTGTTAGCAACTTCAAAAATTTTAAAGGAAATGTGCTTTATAGAACCTAAGATGGACAAGCCTTCTATTAAAGAAGCAGTCTTTCTTGACAATACACTTTTAATAATAATTGGATTTACAGGTAAAATAAAGGGTCAAGTTATAATTGCTTTTGAGCATAATACAGCTTGCGATATAGCATCTAAAATGATTATGATGCCGGTAACAGAGATGGACGATTTTGCAGTAAGTGCAATTAGCGAGTTGGGAAATATGATTCTCGGTAATGCAGCCACAATTTTCTCGACTCAGGGAATAGATATGGACATAACCCCACCTACAATAGGAAAAGGTACTATGTCATTTTCACATTCCTATTCAAAAAATATCTGTATTCCATTTATATATGACGGTGACAAAAGGATAGAAGTTAATATAGCCATAAAAGGTTTGTAAAAACAGAAGAAGGGAGTGATACGGTCATACTTCGTGAATGGCTTTCATGGAATATGACCGTTTTATTATGAATATTGTACTATTAGAACCGGAGATTCCTGCAAACACCGGTAATATCGGTAGAACTTGTGTGGCTACCAATACAAAGCTACATTTAATAGAACCCTTAGGATTTAGCTTAAATGAAAAACAGCTAAAAAGGGCAGGACTAGATTATTGGCACAAACTAGACCTTAGGGTTTATGATGATTTTGATGATTTTTTAGAGAAAAATAATTATCCCAAAATATATATGGCTACAACCAAGGCAGTTAGGTCATATACTCAGGTAAAGTATGATAAAGACTGTTTTATTATGTTTGGGAAAGAAAGTTCTGGAATACCGGAAGAGCTTCTTCTGGCCAATAAGGAAAATTGCATCCGTATACCAATGGTAGGAGATATTAGGAGCCTTAACCTTGGTAATTCCGTTGCAATTATCCTATATGAGGCCCTAAGACAGAATAATTTTGAAACTATGCAGATGGAAGGTAATCTACATTATCACAACTGGGATGATCAGTTGTAGAACTTTTTATAAATTAATATCCTGCTGTTTTTGGCAGGGAGAAGATAAATTCTGTTCCTACCCCCTCAGTGCTGACTACATTAATATTCTCATTGTGAGCTTGTATTATTTCTTTTGTAATAGAAAGACCTAGACCGGTGCCTTTTTTATCCTTACCTCTGGAGGCATCGGTTTTGTAGAAACGATCCCATATCTTTTTTATTGAATCTTTAGGTATGCCGATACCGTAGTCCTTAACCGATACAAATACCTTTTCCCCCTTTTCTTCAGTGGAAACTTTAATTTTTGAATTATTGTGGCTGAATTTTATGGCATTGTCTATAAGGTTATATAAGACCTGTTGTATCTTGCTCATATCGGCATCCACATAAGTTTCGGTTGAGGAGAATACAAGGTTTAAAGTGATTTTTTTACTCCTACAAGCTCCTTCAAAGCTTTCTGCTGTTTTCTTTATTACCAGGTTAATATCAAATGATACAATATCAAGAAGAGCACTGCGACTTTCAAATCTATTTAATTCTAATAAACTGGATGTCAGCTTATTTAGCCTCTCTGTCTCAAATAAAATTATATTTAAGTACCTATCTTGCATATCTGTAGGAATAGTACCGTCTAATATAGCTTCTGCATAGCCCTTTATAGAAGTTAGGGGAGATCTAAAATCATGGGAGATGTTTGCTACGAACTTTTTCTGGTAATCATCTAGCATACTAATTTCCTCTGCCATATATGATATGGCAGCCCCTAAATCCCTATACTCATTAGGTCCTTTAATATTAAGTTTGTAAGTATAATTTCCTGAGCTATATTCCATAGCTGCTTTCATCAATTTTTTTAGGGGCCTTGCAGTTATATAATAAATATAAATAAAAATTAAAAACAGTAATGGGAAAAAAATAAGGAAACATATATTAATAACATCAAGATACATATTAGCCCTATCTTGTATCTCACTCATAGGGGAATGAAGTACAATATAGCCCCGTAGTCTAAAATTATAATCCACTCTATAAATTACACTTAACATAGGCTCACGGAAGATGTTTTTAAACATAGTATTTTCCGAAAGAGTTTTGTTTAAAAACTGTGGGTCTAAATCGTTAAGATTTATATCTAAGGGGTTATTAACATTAGAAGAATCAGCAATAATCCTTCCTTCCCGATTCACAATCCAGACACGGATATTTAAGTAGGTGTCTATTGATTTGAATTGGGAAGCAAGGTCGTTATCTAAATTATTTTCCACAAAAATATTACCTCGATATGCATTAGCGATTAAGGAAGCTTCTTTATAAAGGAGATTGATTTGATCTTTTTTAAGCTTATTTTTCAACAAGGTCATACCATATGTATTTACAAGTATGAAGACCATAACAACTGAAATTAGATAGCATAGAATCAATCTTAACCATAGAGTCTTTTTCATGGTATGCACCTGCCTAATTCTAAAATCTTATTATTATGCTTATTTTTTAGTGTTCTTTACTTCGAACTTATAACCTATGCCCCATACTGTGGCTAGGCTCCAATTGCTGTGATCTTTTATTTTTTCCCTTAACCTTTTGATGTGTACATCCACTGTTCTGGTATCCCCATAATATTCATAGCCCCAAATATGGTCAAGGAGCTGTTCTCTGGTAAACACCTGATTAGGATTGGAAGCTAGGAAATAAAAAAGTTCAAGTTCTTTTGGTGGCATCTCAATATTCTTGCCATAATATTGTACAGAATAATTACTGAGATTAATAATAAGATCTGGGTACTGTACAAATTTACCCTTTGGGGTATCATCAGCCTTTTCTTCAACATTTGGATTAAATCTTCTTAATACTGCCCTTACTCTGGCTACCAATTCCTTGGAATCAAAAGGTTTGATAATATAATCATCTGCTCCCAGTTCTAAGCCAAGTACTTTATCAAAGACTTCTCCTTTTGCTGAAAGCATTATAATAGGAATTTTGGAAGTCTTTCTTATCTCCCTACACACTTCATATCCATCAATACCAGGAAGCATAAGGTCTAAAAGGATCAGATTCGGCTGATAGCTGTTAAATTCCTCAATGGCAGCCTCTCCGTCATGGACAATTTTTGTATCAAAACATTCCTTTGTCAGGTATAGAGAAATTAACTCAGCAATATTTACATCATCATCTACTATTAAAATTTTTTGTTTCAACAAACTAACTACCTCCTGATTAATAGATTATTTAAACTCTACAATGGTAGCACCGGTATTTCCTTCATTGTAGCCCCCAATTCTAAAGTCTTTGACATACTTTGATTTTTTTAGATAAGTATGGACTGCATTTCTTAAGGCACCTGTTCCCCGGCCATGAATAACTGTCACCTGGGGTAAATGTGCCAGATACGCGTCGTCTAGGTATTTTTCCAATTCGAAGATGGCTTCATCTACGGTTTTACCGATTAGATTAATCTCCGGTTTTATAGAGGCTGATTTTGACATTCTAATTTTTCCGCTTTGAGTACGGTTGCTAATTTCAGGTTTTTTATCTTCTGCCTCGGCCGGTTCTAAATCCTTAATATTTACCTGTGAACGTAAAATACCCATCTGAACGAATAAATCCCCTTTACTATTGGGAAGGGTACTTACGGTTCCTTTTAAACCAAGAGGGACTACAAATACGCTATCCCCAACTTTAATATTTTCCGGTGAAATTTTTTTGCTGGGCTTTTTCTTAATTTTAGGAAGAGATACATCTTTGTTTATGCGATCTCGAATCTGACTTCTTGCAGATTCCATTTCTTTTATTTCTCCTCCTTCTTGCAGCCAGCGGTTGTATTTGCGGATGCTTTCGTCGGCAAAATCCTTAGCCTCCTGAAGGATTTTAGCGGCTTCTTCTTTTGCCTCCCGAATAATACGTTCTCTGTTTGCCTCTAGACTCTCGTTTTTTCTGTCCAGATTCTTTTTGAGCTTTTCTATTTCTGCCTTGTACTTAGAGATTTCTTCTTGTTCTTTCTCGATAGTTATTCTGCTGGCTTCAAGATCACTAATAAGATCCTCAAAAGTTCTGTCCTGTTTTCCGATACGTAACTTCGCATCCTCAATGATATAATCAGGTAAACCCAGCTTTTTAGATATTGCAAAGGCATTGCTTTTTCCCGGTATACCTATTAAAAGACGATAAGTAGGTCTTAAGGTTTCTACATTAAACTCACAGGAGGCATTCATCACACCTTCTGTAGACAGTGCATATACTTTTAACTCGCTATAATGAGTAGTTGCTAAAGTGCGTATATTTCTATTATGAAGATATGTTAGAATTGACATAGCAAGAGCGGCTCCTTCAGTAGGATCTGTACCTGCCCCCAGCTCATCAAACAGCACCAAGGAATCCTCATTGGCATTTTGTAAGATAGAAACTATATTAGTCATATGGGAGGAGAATGTACTTAGGCTCTGCTCAATACTTTGTTCATCTCCTATATCTGCATAAACTTCTTTAAAAATAGCAAGCATTGAGTTGTCAAAAGCAGGAATATGAAGGCCGGCCTGTCCCATAAGAGTAAGAAGTCCCACAGTTTTTAAGGTTACAGTCTTGCCCCCGGTATTAGGACCGGTTATAATTAGCATAGAAAAATCCTGTCCGATTCTGACATCAATTGGTACAACATGCTTAGGATCGATTAAGGGATGTCTGGCCTTCTTTAGATTTATTATACCATCTTCATTAAATATAGGCTCGGTTCCCTTCATCTGCCTAGAGAGATTAGCTCTGGCGAAGATAAAGTCCAGTTCGGTTAAGGTATTATAATTATATTCCAGCTCATCTATATACTGAGCGGCCATCTCTGAAAGAGTAGCAAGAATTCGTTCGATTTCCTCTTGTTCCGCTATACCAAGCTCTCTTAAATCGTTATTAAGCCGTACAATAGCCATAGGCTCAATAAAGAGAGTAGAACCGGATGAGGATTGGTCGTGAATCATACCTTGGAACTGGTTTTTAAATTCAGCACGAACCGGCAGACAATACCTGCCGTTACGCATAGTAACTATACTCTCTTGAAGGAGATTTCTAGAAGAATTTAATATGGAGGAAAGCTGGCTTTGAATTTTTTCATGGGTTAGACGGATGGATCTTCTGATATTTTTTAAGGTAGAAGAAGCATCATCGGCTATTTCCTCCTCTGAAATAATACATCTTTTAATTTCATTATTAAATGGAGTAAGAGGTTCTAGACCTGCAAAATATTCGGTTAAGGAATCCTCTGTCTCCTCCTCCCCATCTTTACCGCTATAACCACCGTATGCTTTTATACGTAATGTGGCATCAAGGTCTGAACTTATACGAAGAAGTTCCACTGCATTTAGAGCGGAGCCTACCTTAAGGCGCATAAGGGAGGGACGGATGTCATGGATACCAGAGAAGGATATGCTTCCTCTGCGGATTAAGCGGGATAATGCGTCAGAAGTTTCCTTTTGAAGTCGTGTAATATCCCCTAAATTATCCTTAGGAAGTAGATTAGTGCATAGTTCCTTGCCCCGGCTGGAGCTTGCTAGGTCCCTAAGTTGTTGGATTATTTTATTATATTCAAGAGTACGTAATGCTTTCTCATTCATGGTCATTCATGCCTTTCCATGTCTATTTCTAAAATAAAAAACTATATAAAGATACATTATGCTTCTATTTTACCTTAGTTTGTGGGAAAATAAAACAGGTAAAATAGTTAATTATTATGCTATTATATAGTCAAAGTGCTTTGTTTACAAACTATTCATATTATGTTCATAAGTCAATGATAAAATAGGGCTAATGTACCACCTTATAGGTTTTTTTATTAAATTTGTTTATTCTCTAGTAGACTAATTTAGCTTCAATAAGGAGAAGATTTATGTCAGAAACAAATAAAGACCATGAGGAATTTGAATTTATTAAAGAACAGATATTACCAAAGAGGCATAAGAAATTTAAAAAATGGTTAATACCCTTTGTTATGACCATTTTAATGGCGGTGGTTTTTGGGCTTGTAGCTGCCCTAACATTCTGTTTTGCTGAACCACGGCTGTATAAACGGATGCATGGAGATAAAGAGAATCCTTTTACGATACCATCTTCTCCTATTCCTGATAAAAAGGATGATAAGAATTCTTCAAATGATAATAAGGTAGATAATAAGGACCATGATGGGAATAAAAATTCATCAGAAAATGATACAGAAGATCCCGATGGACCAGTAGCAGATCCGGATGATAATCAAAGTCAAGTTATATATAAATCAATAGATGCAGATATTGAAGATTATGTGACCATTCTTAGTGAAATAAAAGAGCTTTCCAATGAAGCTGCAAGGTCTATCTTAACCGTATCCTGTATTGTAGAAGATAAGGATTGGTTTGACAATCCAATTGAGAAAAAGGTAAATACTTCAGGAATCGTAGTAAAAAATAACGGTACTAGCTTACTGCTTTTAGTTAGCCTAGATAGGGTTAAGGAAGCTAACAGTATTAAGGTAGAAATTAGTGAAAGCACATCTGTTGAAGCAGTTTTACATGATTATGAAAGTGAGTTAAATCTGGCTATTTTAGCAGTCAATGCAGCTGATATACCAGCAAGATTATTAGGGGATATAAAAGTTGCAAATTTAGGTGAATCATATGCTCTTACAGTGGGCAGTCCCATTATTGCCTTAGGAAATCCTAATGGTTATATATCTTCAATGGATATAGGAATTATAACCAGCAAAGGAAGTACCATAAGCATTACTGACAATGAATTGGATTTATTTAATACAAATATGACATTTACTAAAGATAGTGATGGAGTAATAGTAAATTTTAAAGGTGAAGTAATAGGACTGATAACTAGAACCTTAAAGCAAAATATTAATAAAGAACTTAGTACAGTACTGGGTATCACCAGAGTAAAGCCATATATTGAAAGAATGGTAAATCAAAAATCCAGAATTTACTGTGGTATAGTTGCGGAGAATCTACCTGAATCTGTTATGTTAGAGCATAATGTTAAAAGTGGAATTTATGTTTATGAAGTGAAGACAGATTCCCCGGCTTTTAATGCAGGAATCAGGAGTGGAGACATTATATTGGGAGTGGGAGATGGGTTTATATCTAATATGAACAACTTCTATAGAGTTATAAATGAATATGAACCGGGAACAGAGGTAGTATTTAAGGTAAAAAGGAGTAATACTGATAAAGAAATAGAACTTAAAGTTGTAATAGCTGAAAAGAAACAATAAAAAAACATATAAAAGGACTGTATCCGACATATATAAAAAAGCGGAGCCAGTCTTTTTTATTAGAATTACCTTTATATATCTTTGACGGTAGGGTATAATATGAATGAAAATTTAATTGCAGTAAAATAGAAAGGTCAAGGTAAGAAATGAAGTATATCCGCGATTTAAGAGAAGGGGACATAATAAAGAATGAAATTTATCTGTGTAAATCCAAACAGGTTCTAAGAGGAAAGAGCGGGAAAGAATATGTATCTTTGATTTTACAAGATAAAACAGGAACAATTGACGGTAAGATATGGGATTTTAACTGTGAAATAGGGCAATATGAAGCAATGGATTTCGTACATATAGATGCGAGGGTTACTAGCTTCCAAGATGCACTACAGTTAAATATCAGTAAAATATATAAAAGCAGAGAAGGGGAGTATTATCCGGAGGACTATTTCCCAAAGACCAATAAAGATGTTGAGGAAATGTATAAACAGATTAAGGATTACATTTTCTCAATTAAGGAGTCTAATCTAAGATCCCTTATTGAAAGCTTTTTTATAAATGATAAAGATTTTATTAAAAAGTTTAAGGAGCACTCTGCAGCTAAAAGCGTACATCATAGCTTTATGGGAGGCTTATTAGAACATACCTTAAGCGTTGTTAATATGTGTAATTTTTATGCGCAAAATTATCAAATAATAAATAGGGACTTATTAATATCAGCTGCACTGCTTCATGATATTGGTAAGATGGATGAACTGTCTGCATTTCCCAGAAATGATTATACAGATGAAGGCCAGCTTCTAGGACATATTTTTATTGGTTCAAATAAAGTTCAAGAAAGAATAAAAGAAATAAAAAATTTCCCTAACAAGCTTGCCAGTGAATTAATTCACTGTATCTTGGCTCATCACGGAGAGTTAGAATACGGTTCACCTAAGAAGCCGGCAACCATTGAAGCTATGGCCTTGCATTTTGCTGACAATACAGATGCTAAGCTGCAAACTATGACTGAACTGCTAAACTCTTGTGATGACAAGGTAGAGTGGATGGGTTATCAGAGAATGTTTGAATCAAATATTATGAGAAGTACAAAAGGTATAGAGTAAAGTATTAGGCCATTAGAATTTATTTATAGTTAAATAGTAATAACAGTATATTACTTAAAGATATCATTCTAAAGGATTTATAAATTTTAATAGAAGGCAGTAGTAAATATGGTAAAGAAAAATGATCAGTTAATTGTTACTATAGAAGATATTGGAGCAAACGGTGAAGGGATAGGAAAGTACCAAGGATATACCTTGTTTATAAAAAACACAGCTGTCGGTGATAAGGTTTTAGTTAAGGTTATGAAGGCAGGTAAATCATATGGTTATGCCAGGCTAATGGAGATAATAGAACCATCTGCCTTTCGTGTAAGCCCAATTTGTCCCATTGCAGGAAAATGTGGTGGCTGCCAGATTATGCATCTGGATTATGAAAAGCAACTTGAATACAAAGAGGATAAGGTAAGAAATTGTCTTACAAAGATAGGTGGCTTTGATAAGATTACCATGGAACCGATAGTTGGCATGGACTATCCCTATTACTATCGTAATAAGAGCCAATTTCCGGTTGGAAAAAATAAAGAAGGAAAAGTAGTTATAGGATTTTATGCCAGCAGGACCCATTCCATAATTGATACAGACCATTGCTATATCGGCGCTGATGTTAACATAAAAATTATAAAGTTTATGCGGTCCTTTACTGAAAAATATAATATAGAGCCCTATGATGAAGTAAAACATACCGGACTTTTGCGCCATATTCTTACCCGGATGGGATATAAGACTGGAGAGGTAATGGTATGCTTAGTAATAAACGGCAAGGACATCCCCCATAAAAATAAGCTGGTAGAAGGTTTGCGCAAAATTCCCGGAATGAAGAGTATATGTCTAAATATTAATACTTCAAATACAAATGTTATACTTGGTGAAAAGGTTATAAAGGTATGGGGGGAAACCTATATAGAAGATTATATAGGTAAGGTTAAATATAGAATATCACCCCTATCTTTCTTTCAAGTAAATCCTATTCAGACTGAGAAGTTATATAATCTAGCTTTAGAGTATGCCGACCTACAAGGAGATGAAGTGGTCTGGGATTTGTACTGTGGTATAGGTACCATTTCACTGTTCTTGGCGGAAAAAGCCAAGAAGGTTTATGGAGTTGAGATTATTCCTCAAGCTATAGAGGATGCTAAGGTAAATGCTAGGATTAACGGTATCGATAATGCAGAATTCTATGTGGGGGCAGCAGAAGAAATTCTTCCTAAAAAACATAAGGAGGAAAATATAAGTGCAGATGTAATTGTTGTGGATCCCCCAAGAAAAGGCTGTGATCAGAAATTACTTGATACGATTATATCTATAGCCCCGAAAAAAGTTGTCTATGTCTCCTGTGATCCTGCTACTTTAGCCAGGGACTTAAAGTACCTACATGAAGGTGGCTATGAACTTAAAAAGGTTAGACCGGTGGATCAGTTTGGACATAGTGTTCATGTGGAGTGTGTAGTATTGATGTCAAGGGTGGGAAAATAGGTACTAATCGAAATATTGATAAATAGTAGGTTTCCAGACATTGAGTTTTCCTTTCGGCTACTTTGCCGGAGATATCAATGTTGGGAAACCTTTATTTTTATTGATTGGGGAAACATATCAACTGCCATGAAAATAATAGGGTTGAGTTGACAGCTTAGATTTTTTGTAGGGGTTGAGGAGATGGAATAGATGTGATAAAGTGAATAAATAGACTAATCATAATATCATATTATTGACACAATGTTAAATAGGCTTATTTTATAAAGGGGAATAAATAAATGATAAATATTACTAATATAAAAGGTATTTCAAATAGTTATCCAGAAGAAATTGAAGGAACAAATGAATGGTATTCATGCAGAGAAGGAACAGTTGAATATTGTG
>Ga0209537_1000185_pt1 | contig 72035 bp, 62 predicted proteins | sample BioPla4DNA1_FD_187698 | JGI IMG/M metagenome (GOLD analysis project Ga0209537, IMG submission 187698) | Biogas fermentation microbial communities from Germany - Plant 4 DNA1 (SPAdes) (version 2) | ecosystem: Engineered > Bioreactor > Anaerobic > Digestate | place: Bielefeld, North... | reverse complement strand
TTAGCCGGCAGTCGCACGGACGCGGCGTTGCCGGCGGCCCTGCGAGATCAAGCATGAGCATGTACAACTTCCTGCGACGAGGACTGAAGGAGAGACTGAACAGCACGGCTACAAGATGCATTAACTCAGGAAACGTAATAGAGATTGCCGCGCCCGGCTTTGCCGGGCTCGCAATGACACATTGGGATTTACTGGATCACAATTATATTGGTGGTTTTTCACTTCCCAATCCCATATCCGGAATCCAATACGTAATAATGCGTATTCGGCACCGACTTTCGGTCAGAGAAGCCCCACTTAAACCAGGGGAAGAATTCCTGCACCCCGCCGATGGCAGCCGAGAGCCGTTCAAGATAGGGATGGTAGATCAGCGATACCACCTTCTCATCATTGATATGGTAATACCAGCACAGGTTGAACTCGTACCGGCTTATGATGGAGAGCCCCGAAAAATGGTAGAAGATCAGGGGGACATTGTTAAGAAGGACCTGGCCCCCTTTGCGGCTTACCCTGTAATTGGAGATATTCCACAGGGCTGCATTGGCCCCGATGGATGTTACAATATGCACGTTTTCATACTTATCCGGCCAGCCCTCAACATATCTCTGATCGCCGAACAGCCCGCGCTGGGGCTCTTCCTTGATTGGACAGTATTCAACGCATTTTTTCGCCCACTCACTTATGGCGGCAATACTTGTGCTATCCCTCCTGCAGCCCACGAACCCGGTATTATAGACCCCAGTGATGGAGTAGAAGTGTTCAAAATCCCTGGCGTTCCTGTGGTGGGTCAGGTACAGCGAGGCATCAGGCTTTTCGGCAAACAGGGCCGCGGGGTCCGAGAAAAAGAAAAGGTCCGCGTCAAGATGGGCAAAATACTGCGCGTCGGGGTAAAATTGCAGGACATGGCTCAGAAACACGGGCTTCAGGGTCCAGCAATAGGCATGGAACAGCCGGTTTGCCCGGGCCTGGAGAAGGGCTTCGTCCTCAATATCCTCCAAACGCAACAAAACAATGTTCTTAAACGGTATCGTCCTTAGCACATCATAGACCTCATTGTCGGCGCACAGCACATACAGCTTGTAATCTCCGGCATTCTCCATGAGCGAGGAATTCATGGCAAGAAATTTGTACAGGTGATCCCTGGAAACCACGGTGGTAAAATGGAAGGTATCCATACGCAAAACTCCCTGTCTATATATTAAGGCCTATTTTGGGTCCCAGCTCGATGTTGAGGGCCATTCTCAGCAAATCCCGGAGCATCCCGACAAAATGGATCGCTTTGCCCGCATCAACCCATTCCCTTGTCTGCCGGATGATGAGCGGAATATTGTCGGCAATGCTCAATATGACATCCGCCGTCGGCCCTTTATAGGGCTTGTAACGGCTCTTCCGGATGATGTTAAGCAGTTCAAGAAATACCCGGAGAACCTGGTGGCTCCCCTTTTCGGGCAGCAGCCTGTTTATGTCACCCGCCACAAGGTTGATCTTGCCGGAATCGGCCTTTAATACCTCCTGGAGGCAGACCATCTGCATATCCAGGTAATAGATATGGTTATATTTCTCGCAGATATAAGTCACATTCTCCACCACATCAATCCAGGTGAAGTTAGCCGGGTGCTCCTGGTGGCAGCTCATGATATCCTCGGCCACGACAAACCGGCATCCGTCCTTGAAAAGCCTGATGCCCAGATCGTAATCCTCGTAGCCGTACCGGACAATACCTTCATCAAACATACCCACGCCCATGACCCTGTCCCTGGGCACCGAAAGGTTGTTGGTTATGAAGAACCGCCAGGGCAGATTATACCCCTCAAGGGAGCTGCCGTATTTTTTCAGTACCTGCTTCAGGTCCACGATAAAGGGAAGGTCCAGATCAAAGCTGTATTTCAGGTAGCTTTCGTCCAGCACATCGGCTTCAGATATGAGGGGTGTCCGGTCCTGGGGCGGATTTCCGGGCTCCGGTCGGTTCCCGGCTATTCGCTCAAACCTTGCCATCTGCTCAAGGCTGAACCTCTTATAGAAATATGAAAAGATACGCTTCCAGAACAAGCCGCAAACCACCAGGCCATCTTCCTTCTCATGGGCCTGGATATGTTTGCTTACAAAGTCTCTCGAGGCGATCATGTCGCTGTCGTGGAATATGAGTATGCCGCCCTGGGCTTCCAGAATGCCCTGGTTGCGCCCGCGGGCGATGCCCCGGTTTTTTTCCAGTCGGATAACCCTCATGGGGAACCTTGATTTAAAATCATTCAACATATCCATGGTGCGGTCATGGGACCCGTTATCCACCACGATGATCTCCACGTCATCGCCCTGGTAATCCTGGTTGTTCAGCGCCGCAAGGTTCAGATAAAGCCTTTCCCTGGCGTTCCAGGAGGGTATGATGATGCTCGCTCTCAACTCTTCTCACTCTCCCTCCGCGCCAGGTCCTGGGCATCGGAATAGCCGTCGAATCCAGGATCTATCAGGCTTATATTTCGTATTACATCCTGCAGGATGCGAAGGTAAATATAGTAGAAAAACGGGGGATCCACTGATTTTTGCTCATGGATCATGATGATCCTGTTGCTCCGAAGAACGCGAAAACCGCTGAAATGATAGCAGATCAGCCTGTTCCCGCCGGCCAGTATCTTCCCGTCGGAAATCGAGTAATGATACAGGGCCCGGTTCCAGTGGCCGATATTGACGCCCGGAGTATGGATCTCACAAACACTGGAGAATTTTGAGGGCATCTCATCCAGGTACTTCTGGTCACCGAAAAGGCCAGCCTCCGGCTTGCTGACACAGGATTCCAGACAGCGCTTCTTCCACCATCTCAGGCAGTTCAGGCCGGTTTCATCCCGCTTGAAGCTGATAAATCCCGAATTGTATTTGCCCAAAAGGGCCTGGAGCTTCTTTTTGTTTTCAGGCTCAAGGGAAGGGATAACTATATCCCCGCGGGATAACAGCACCGAGCAGCTGGGCTGGTTTTTGAATATAACCGACGGATCAGAAAAGAAAAAGAGATCGGCGTCCACATAGGTCACCCTGTAGATGCCGGGGTCCCGTGAAAACACCGCCTCGATCAGAAGTGGCTTAAGCGTCCAGCAATACTCGTTTATCCTGCGGTTTTTCTTAAGCTTGTTCAGGGATTCGTTGAGTTCGCATATATGCAGCAGCCTTATGCGCCTCCAGCCCATTTTGCTGATTAACCGGTGGGTTTCGTCATCCACGCACAGTACATAGGTTATATGGTCCTTTATGACCTCATTAAGCGAGCAGAACAGGGCAATAGCCTGGTAAAGCCTGAACCTGGAAATCACAGTGCAAAAGACCTGTTCCTTCATACCCTGTCACTCCCCGCAGCGTCATGGCGGCTGTTTTTCCCAAAATAGGTCCGGTACCATTCAACAGTCCTCTTAAGCCCTTCATCAAGGCTGTATTTGGGAACCCACTCCAAAAGCCTTCTGGCCTTGGACGCGTCAAGGTACTGGTGCCTGATCTCATTACCTGCCTGGTTCAGGATAACCGGCTCCAGGTCCGAACCCATAATCTTAAGAATCCTTCGGACCAGTTCCAGCACCGTTACTTGGATCCCATTGCTGAAGTTGAAGGCCTCACCGAAGAGCCCTTTGCTTTCCATCTTTTCGGCCAGGAGCATATAGGCGCTTACCGCGTCCCCCACATAAAAATAATCCCTTATATATGTTCCGTCACTTCGGATGACTGGCGCTTCCCCCCTGATTATGCTTCGGATGGTCTGGGGAATTATCCTGCTGAAGTTGGTATCCCCCTCGCCGAAAAGGTTTCCGCAGCGGGTTATGCAGACCGGAAGCCCATATGTGGCGTAATATGCCTGCGTGATCAGGTCCGCGCAGCTTTTTGACACGTCATAGGGATGCCTGCCCTGAAGAGGCATATCCTCGTGGTAGGGAAGAACCTCCTGTTGGCCATAGGCCTTGTCGCTGGAGGCAACAATTATCCTGCGCACCCTGGGGCTTCTCCTGCATGCCTCAAGCACATGCCAGGTCCCACGGACATTAGCCTCAAAGGTGGACAGGGGGTTGCGGTTGGCCGTCCCCACTATGGCCTGCGCTCCCACATGGAACACCGTATCAATCTCATATTCGTTCATAGCCCGTTCCAGGAGGGAATAATCCTCCAGGCAGCCATGGACAAGGTTTATGCCCTTATCATCGCCAAAGAAGCCGGAGTATGCCGTCCTGTCGCGCACCAGGCCTGTCACAGCCGCTCCCCGGTCCCTTAGTGTTTTTGACAAATGGCTTCCCAAAAAACCCTTGCACCCCGTAATAAAAACCGGTCTGCCATTCCAAAAACCGCTCATCTCCATACCCTCCAAAGGTCCATGCCGTCCTCGGCCATCTTATTCATGGTCATGATGTCATAGTAGGTGTCGCAGGCGTACCAAAACCCGTCATGCATATAGACGGCCAGCTGCCCGTCCCTTGAAAGGTCCGCCAGCGCGTTCCTTTCAAGGCTGTTTGGCACAGCAGCGTCGAGATAGTCGAACACAGCGGGCTCAAAAACAAAAAAACCACCATTAATAACGCTTTCCCTGCTTTCCTTTTCCGCGAAGGAATCGGCGACCCCCTCCCGGACCGTCATGGTACCATACTGGCTTTTCTTGTTGATTCCGGTAACGGTGGCAATCAGGCCTTTCTCTTTATGAAAGGCCAAAAGGCTGTGAAAATTGATATCCGAAAGGCCGTCCCCATAGGTGGCCATAAAGGTCTCGTTTCCCACAAAATCCTTCGCTTTTCTGATCCGGTCCCCTGTTAAGGTATCCAGGCCCGTGTCCAGAAACGTGATCTTCCAGTTTTCGGCCTTCTCCAAAAGTGTGATGCGACTGTTTTCGGTGTCAAGAATAAAGCTGTGGTTTTTCCAGGGATAATCCATGAAGTACTCCTTGATCCTGTCTCCCCTGTATCCCAGCAGCAGTATAAAATCGTCAAAACCATAATGCTTGTAAAGCTTCATAATATGCCAGAGCATCGGCATCCCGGCTATGGGAACAAGCGGTTTGGGCATATCCCTGGTAAGCTCATGCATTCTCATGCCCCGGCCGCCGCACAGTATAAGAACTTTCATATCATCCCCCGAAATGGCGTCATAGGTTGTACACATAATCATGATACGCAGCTGCGCGGTAAATAGTTCAGGACAAGCAGGCGGCCCGCCGCGGGGAAACCCCGGAAGGATTCGTTTATACCGACGGGTTGTTAAAGAAGTTTTCATCTATATAATCATAACTGTAGCAATCGTCATAAAAAACAGTAATAGTCAGCCTCCACTGGTTGTTCCTGTCCACCGATTCGGACTGCTTCAGCGCGATTACCTGCTTTTTACTGATAAAACGATTCACCATGGTCTCCAGGATTCTGACATCATCCCCGGAAAAGATCTTTATTTTCAAAACAGCCGCCTCCGCCATGATCTATAAAATCTTTCTCTTACTCTAATTATATTAGGCTGAAACCTGATCATAACCATATTGTAGAGCCACCGGCCGAGCGGCCGAATCGGCAGACCTGCCCCAGCCTTCCGCCCCAAAGGGCCGGGCATAATGAAGGTCATACAACAGGTCGGGACATCCCGTGAAACTGCCGCCACAACCCGCCCGAAACGGCTTGAAATGGTATAAAAAAAGCTTGACGGCGTTTAGTGACTTTGCTATACTATAAAAGCGCGTTAACTCGCGGGAATCATGGCGGCGTAGCTCAGTTGGCTAGAGCATGCGGTTCATACCCGCAGTGTCGTTGGTTCAAATCCGACCGCCGCTACCAGCGAGGCCCCATGGTCAAGTGGTTAAGACACGGCCCTTTCAAGGCCGTAACAGGGGTTCGAATCCCCTTGGGGTCACCAAAAAAGAGGCTGTCCTGCAAGACAGCCTCTTTTATTGTTTCTGACGGGTTTATGTAATTGGGGATTATATCATGGCGCACCGATGTATGCAATGCTCTTGATGCACCAGCCGTAATCCTTCCTGACCACGTCGAAATTAAACTCGTGTACTTGCCCGTAGTAATCGGGGCCGGACACCAATACCGGCGCGGAATCACCTTTCTGGCTGATTTCGAAATCCAAACCGCCCTCAAGCTCGAGGACTTCGTTCTGAAGCGCATTGTACAGATCCCTCAGGTAGTCTGCCACCCTTTCATCGGGAGTTTCGGGACAAAGCATGGCCAGGCGCTCATCGGCCGCCGGGCAGTATTCAAGGGCCAGGGCGCTCAGGATAAGGTATTCGGTTATGACACCTTCAATGGTGTCGGGGTACTCGGGAAGCTCTATATCGCAGATGTCCGGGTACATCAGGCCGTCAATCCAGAGAAACTGCCTGTATATGGGATAATAGAAAACGTCATAGCTCCACCTTCTTTGATAGAAACCGTCATAAACCCCGTCACCATCCAGGTCGAGAAGCGCGTCTTCCCCGGCGCCGGTGGCCGAGGCGGAGATGAACAGCTCTACGACTCCTTCCCCGTAAACCTCGTAGATGGCAAACCCGCGCAGCGACGCCCAGTTGGTCAGCTCAACGCAGATATAGGTCAGATCAGTGCCATCAAAGCGCACCGGTTTTATGCCCATTATCGAATACCCGGTATCATTTCCCGACAGGCCGGCCACCTGCTCAATCGTGCCATCCCTGTACCGGAGGACGTAGAAGCCCGACAAATCATCTATTGAGCTGCCAACCGAAACTACCGCCTCATCAAAGCCGTCCCTGTCGAAATCCTCGATGAAGCACTCCAGCATGTTTTCATCCTTATGCTTCTCGCCCATGAACTTCCTCACCAGGTCCTCGCTCATCCCTGCGCTGATAGCAGGAGAAGGCGAAGGGGCTGGAGTTTCGCCGGGGACAGGGGTTTCGTCTGCCTTTGGGGTATCCGTCACTAAATTTGCAGGTTCATCACCTTCCCCCGCCTCGATGATTCTCCTTCCGCATCCGGTAATCGCAAGGGCAGCAATCATAAAGATTGTTAACAGGGTTAAAGAAACCTTAAATTTCCTTTTCTCCATCATACCCTACTCCTTCTGCCAGGTCTTTATTTAAATATCAATATACAGCCTTTTTCATGCATTACTACTATGTAATAGCATAATTCCATGCAATGTAAAAGGATATTTATTTCATTGATCTTCCTGCCCGTCCATGCCGATTCGGTTTTCCCTTGCGTAGTAAAACAGGTATTGCTGGGCTATGCCGGCAAGCTCCCCGAATTCTCTGCGCGCAAAGGCCGCGATCTCTTCATTGCTTGTACCGCTGCCCGGGTACAGGGTGGTCATCACGCGCCTTACCCACCTGTCCACCGGGAAGGCGTCGGGCATAAGTCCGCTGAAAAGACCAATACAGTCCGCCACCTTCCCCCCCACACCATAAAACCTTAGAAGTTCCTGCCGCACACCGGCGGAATCCATGCCCTCCAGGGCACTGATATCAAGCTCCAGTGCCTGTTGGGAGGCGCGGATGATGTATTTGGCCCTGTAACCTGCCCTTATGCATTCAAAGGATTTTTCAGAAAGGACACTGAGGACATTTGATTCCGGGAAGGAATACAGGATCTGTCCCTTGTATTCCACCGGCTTTCCGTAATTCTCAGCCAGGCACTCAATAATCCTCCTGATCCGCGGTATGTTATTGTTCTGCGAGACGATAAAAGATATGAGAGTTTCATAAAAATCCTGTCTCAGGAGCCTTAATCCGGGCGCGAATTCAATGGCCTTTTCCATAATCGGATCATTCTCGGCAAGCTTTCGCTGCAAAGTTCCATAGTCGCGGCCAAGATCAAAGTAGTCATGCCATACCTCGGTAAAATCAGTGGGGCTCATGTTATGGAAGATAATATCGTCGCCTTTTTTTTCGGCTTCTACCACCAACCCTCTTACGATCCCCAGCCAGTTTCCGCTCTCAAGCCTTCTCCATCTGAAGCATTGTCCGCATTCAAAGGTCTGCTCAAGATCAAAGCTCTCCACGTCCCGTAATATTACCCGATTTTTATAAAAATACCATTCCATAAACACCCTTCTCAATTGCGTTATTATTTATAAATTATTCTATTATTTAACATCACAATAACGCTACTGATCTGTAAAGCCGCTTAAAAAAAGACTTCTTGTTTGTATCACGTTTATTATAGTATAATATGAATACCGTAAATTATAAATATTTTAACATTTTTACGCAAATGAACCGTAAGGATAGTACGTTCAATATACTTCAGAGGGATTGTTATACAAGGGGTACACAAAATGGCCTTACTGTTGTTTAAGAACGAATACATAGAGATTTCCCGTGACGGTGGGTATTTCTATATAAGATCCACCAATAAAGGTTATCCTTTGGAATCGCTAAGCAGAATACTGCAAGATTCTTTCCCCCATGTAAAAATAACCAACATTACGGCTATTAGAGATGTCATCACGAAAGCGCCGTATGGTCCCGTGGTTTTCGGTCAGGAACGGGAACGTATTGTGGTCACCGTATCTTCCGACGAACTGCGGGCCTTCATGACACTGTATGTTCCCGATAATGAATTGGCGCCTGAAAACCGTATTGAACTGGTTAAGGAAATCGTGGAAGCCTTGAACAATGCCGGCGTTGTATACGGAATTAAGACCGATATCCTGGAAGGTAACCTTATGTCAGGTGTGGAATACCTGATAGCCGAAGGGATACCGGCAGTTAATGGAACCGATTCCGAAGTTAAGCTTTATGAGATAGAGGCTCCCAAACCAAAGGTCTACGATTCCGGAAAGGTCAACCATTATGAACTGAACCTCATACATCACGTGGAAAAAGGCGACTGGCTGGGGGAGAGAAAGGATCCCACCCCTGGCACCCCCGGCAAGAGCGTAAGGGGGAATATCATCCCTCCGATTCCAGGAAGACTGCTCCCGCTTCTGTATGACCGCACATCGGTCTATGAGGAGCACAAGGATGGAGTGACATACCTTTATGCCAAAAAGACAGGGGCTGTGTATTACAGGGGAGATACAATAGGCGTTTACGATTTTTTGGAGATTAAAGGGGATATTGATTTTTCAACCGGCAATGTTGATTTTGACGGCTATCTTTCGGTTAAAGGAACGGTTGAGGACAACTTCAGCGTCTTTTCCGCCAAAGACATGGAGATTCTCGGTGAATACGGAGTTGGCGCCGCGGCCGAAATCGGCAGCAAGGACGGCAATGTATATATCAAGGGCGGCATAGCCGGCAAGGGCAAAACCGTGCTCCGTTGCAAGAAGAACCTCTATGTCAAGTTTTTATCCGACATCACTGTGGAGTGTGAAGGCAATGTCTATGTGGGGTTCTATTGCATGAACACCAATATAAGGGCCCGTCAGGTCGTTGTTGAGGCTCCCCGCGGCAGGATCATAGGCGGAACAATAGATGCGGATGTCCGTGTGTCGTCCGCCGATATAGGAAACGTGGCCGAGAACCGTACCGTTATCCGGGTCAGGGGTTTTGACCGGAACAAGCTCAAAATAGAACTGGACGAGAAAGTGGCCAGGCTTAAGGACACAAGAAGAAAGATAACCGAGCTTCGGCAGCATATCCGGGTCTACTCATGCTCATCTGACCTTTCAGAAGCGCAGCGAAACAGTTATGAAAAACTGAAGAACCAATACGCCGATCTGAAGGATGAGATTAAAGAGTTGGAATATGAGATAAAAAACCTTGTAGATGATCTGAAGACACCGGGTGAAGGGGCAGTTATCGTTCGAAACAGGATCTATCCAAGGGTAAGAGTAGAGATAAAGGGCTTGGGCGAGGAGATAACCAAAGAACAATTCATGACGACTTTCTATTATAAGGACAACGCCATCAAGACCAAATAGGGGTGACAATTTTGGATTACCAGGACATACTGGCTAAGATTCAGCAGGAAGAGAACAACGACCTTAGTACAAACCTTTATCGTTACAACGGAATACTGGAGGCCATCAGCTTTTTCACCAACAGGCTGACTTATGATCAGATAATCCATGCCGCCTTCGATTTCGTCAACGAGCTTCTCACGGTACACAAGTCGGCACTCTACCTCCTGAAGGATGATCAATACAAGAAGGTCAACAGCAGAAACCTGTCCCATGCTCCCGATACCATCCCGCGAAACGCGCAGTTGGAGAGCTTCGAACCCTGATGAATCTCTTCAATAACGCCCTTGAAAGCAACTGCAGGCTTGTGGAACTCCAGAGAGCCAACAAGGAACTGGATGAAAGGGTTTTCAGCCTGTTCGCCATCAACCAGTCGGCCAAGGCCATGCTCACTGAGCACCGGCTGGAGGAGCTTAACCGTCTTGCGGTGGATGTCTTTTCTGAGCTTACCCTCAGCGCCAACACCGCCTTCTTCCTGTACGATACGAAATCAGAGAAATATGCGCTCAAAGCATACAGGGACGTATTCCATCCGGAAGCTGGAACCCCATCGGTCAATCTTACACTAAGGCAGGATGCCAAGCCGGTTGTTACCAGGCAGATAGTGAATACCGCCGACAAAGATGACACCGGATATTTTGCTTCCCTGTTTGAGGAAGGTATGGAACCGCTGGAGGTTCTAAAGGCAAAGTATATCATTTTCATATTCGGCAAGGACACCGAGATTCTTGGGTTCGTAACTCTCGGGGATACCATATCGGGGACAGACTATAAAAAAAGCACCTTTGAACTGGTGGACAGCCTGGCTTCCTATACCTATATCGCATTGGACAACGCTATGCTGCTCAAGGTGATCAACGATCAAAAAAAGCTCCTGGAAATGAAACTGGACAGGCTGATTATGATGAACACCCTGATCAAAAACATCAACAGCGCACAGACCAGCCAGCAGATGATAGACCTGGCCTTTGAAACCCTCACTGTTTCATTTGGGGTGGAAAGCTGTATGATCGCCCTATACCAGCCCGAGGACCGGAGCCTGCTGGTCAGCGCGGCTGCCGGCGATTCTCTGATTGGGCGCGCGATACCGCTATCTTCCGGGCTTGAACCATTATTACAGGGCAAGATCATATTCGAACCAGACGCTACCCTGGTTTCGGAATACATAGGAGATGATATCAATGACGAGCTGGGGGATAAGGCTGGACTTCTGGCCATCCCCATAGCCCTTGAGCATTATGAACTATATGAGATCCGCCTTATAGGCGCCATCCTGATATTTAAACTCCGCAGCAGCCTTCTGAGTGAAGAGGAGAACACTCTGATCTTTGAGGCCATCGCAAACCATATGGCCCCGTTGCTGGATGGCTATATCAATCTGGACAGGCAAAAGCAGGAATATGTTCCGGACGTGAAAAAGCAGTTCACCACCGAACTCAAAGCCCGGATAGAGGAATGCCTGGAGTATAATTCCGATCTGGAGATCATCCGCATAGTGGACGAGGATGCCACGCCTTTTGCCGGTAGCAATGCGTCCCGCATGGCATCTGAGCAATTCCGGAATGCATATGCCGTATCCTACGACCATACTTTCGTGGTAATCCAAGATGAGTTTGACCGCAGCCGCCAAGCGCTGGAGGGCATTGCCGATGAGGCCAATGCCTCCATCACCTGCTTCAGGCTGTATAAAGATTTCAACTCCTATGACGAGCTTATTGAATTGCTGAACAAATGACCATCTCAGCCGTTGCCGGGCTCTACGACGCGCTTCATGCTTTTTTCAAACTTTACCCTGGAAATCATTACAGAATGCTTGCAGCCCAGGCATTCGATCCGGACATCGGCTCCTGTCCTCAGCACCTTCCAGAGTTTACTGCCGCATGGATGCGGCTTTTTCATTTCCACCGTGTCGCCTACTTTGAACTGTTTGATTTCCATCAAACCACCTCTTGCCGCATAATCGCGTCCCCTTCCGCGGCATCGGCCGAGCGTTTGAGTGTATGCAACGCCTCGTTTACGCCGGGGTAGATTTGTATAAAACGATTCAGCCTGGTTGCCGCAAACAACCTGTTTATGTCCGGATTCAGGCCGCAAAGGACCAGTTGGCCGCCTTTGTCGCGGAATTTCCTGAACGATTCAATAATCATGCCTAAACCGGCACTGTTCAAATAGGATACCTTCCCCATGTCCAGCAGAACGGTCTGGCAAGCCATCGCGTCACAAAGATCGTTCAGGCGCACCATAAAATCGTCCTGGGTGGAGACACATACCTGGCCTTCTACTGATACAATAGTAAATCCGTCTTTTTCTCTGATTAGGTAGTTCATGTCATTCTCTCCTTATTAAAACACTTCATTTCTACCCTTGCTGTGTTTCCATAAACATTTATTCAATATTCAATTGCTCATATCCAGGAAAAATCGATACGTACTCAATTATAGCACATCCTTTCAGGATTTTCTTCTGTTAAATGATTGAGGAATTGGTTTATTTACGGTATCCAAATTTTTTTACCCTGAATCGTGGCTTAAAATGGTCCAAAACGCCGGATCGGGAACCGGTTTTCCAGGCATCTTCCTTATAGACTAAAGTTTTCAAGTATCGCTCGGAATTTGCGGAAAAATGGATAAGCCGCAGGCTTAACCGGTGTCATGAGTAAGTCGTCCCCGTTCATAATATTGAATTGAAGGCACACAGTAAAAAGAAGTACTATTAAACAGGTTTTTATGTTATTTTTCCTCGGTTGTTGGTAAATAATAAGCGAGAGGGACATCAGGGATTGGGGGTTGATAATAAAGGAACAGGTATTACATAGCAGAATACTATAGTAAAGGGGTGATTCCACCTAAATAGTCAGTCAAAAACTATCAAAAAACGAGGGTGAAACTCTAAATGCATTACTTTATGAAACCCTGCCCATCATGCGTGAACCAAGGGGCAGGTTAGGCGGATCGGTTAATAAGTGAGAAACCGGTTCGCCTATTTATTTTCCCTTCTGTCATTGCGGGAAGGCCCCACTTTGTTTGTCATTGCGAGAAGGCGAAGCCGACGAAGCAATCTCATCATATCGGCGAACCAAGAGCGTTTAATGTCTGCAAATCCGTGAATAAGACGTGCTGTTTCTGTCTCGAATGACTCCGCAGGAGCAGATGAAGTTGTATGCGAAATGCGAAGAATCGAGCGGGGGAAAACAACCGGATGTTGTTTTTAGCCGGCAGTCGCACGGATGCGACGTTGCCGGCGGCCCTGCGAGATCAAGCATGAGCATGCACAACTTCCTGCGACGAGGACTGAAGGAGAGACAGAACAGCACGGCTGCAAGACGCATTAACTCAGGAAACGTAATAGAGATTGCCGCGCTTTGCCCGCAATGATACACAGGGGACGGCAGACTGTACGAAAATATGGAATCAAAATGTTTGCAGGAATCCCGTAAAGCCCGGCCGCTGCGCTCACAATGACAATTAATTGAGTTCGTCCAGGGTGAGGTTGAAATTATGGATGAAATGGTCCATAAAATGCTTTAACTCGGGGTAATCCATCTCCATGAGTCTATTATGTACGGCGATCTTTGCCTTTTCAAACTCCCCGTTCCCCGCCTTTATCTCCTCTATGCATTTTATATAGGCGCACAGCCTGTCGGCCATCTTCACAAGTCTGCCTTCTTCGGAATCCTCGTCATAGAACAGGATAGGCCTGTACAAGGCCGCCAGGTCATCGGGGAGCATGGAAAGAAGCTTTTCCCTTGATACCATCTCCAGGTTGCGGTAGGCCTGGCTGATTTCCGGATTGTAGTACTTGATGGGTGTGGGGAGATCCCCAGTTATTGTTTCATTACAGTCGTGGTATATGGCAATGAGGGCAACCCTCTCCGGGTTTACTGTCCCTCCATAATACCGGTTTTTTATCAGCGCGAGGGCATGGGCGATAATCGCCACCTGGAGGCTGTGCTCCTGGATGTTCTCCTGGCTCACGTTGCGCATAAGACTCCAGCGATAGATGTGCTTCATCCGCGATAAAAAAGCATAGAAGCTGTACTGCTGTTTGCCCTTGCCATGTTCCATGATAATTCTCCTCACACGCGTTTAATATCGGCTCCAAGCCTCTGCAACTTATTTTCTATGAATTCATAACCCCTGTCAATATGATGGATGTCCTGTACCTCGGTGGTTCCCCGGGCAGCCAGCCCGGCCAGGATCAGCGCCGCTCCGGCCCGAAGGTCGGTAGCCCGGACCTGGGCGCCCTGGAGGCCTTCAGATCCTTCAATAACCGCAGTCCTGCCGTCGAGGCGGATCTGGGCTCCCATCCTCCTGAGCTCATTCACATGCATAAATCGGTTTTCAAAAATAGTTTCAACTATAACGCTGGTCCCTTGGGCCCTTGCCATCAGGGCCAGGAACTGGGCCTGCATATCGGTGGGAAAGCCAGGGAAAGGATGGGTCTTAATGTTCAGAGGCAAAGGCCTTGGCATACCCTTTATCCTGATCTCGGAAAGCGACTCCGAGATCTCCATGCCGGCTTCCATCAGCTTTGCGGTTACAGGCTTGAGGTGCTCGGGTACAACATTTTGGAGCGTAATCTCGCCGCCGGTTATGGCAGCGGCCGCCATCAAAGTCCCTGCCTCGATCCTGTCCGGCATGATGGCATGTTCGGCGCCATGGACATGGTCGACCCCCTCAATGGTGATGGTATCGGTACCCGCCCCGCTGATCCTGGCCCCCATCTTGCTGAGAAAGCTGGCCAGATCAACGATTTCGGGCTCCGAAGCCGCATTCTCAATCGAGGTACAGCCTTCGGCCAAAACAGCGCCAATCAGCAGGTTTTCAGTAGCCCCCACGCTGGGGAAGTCCAGGTATACCCTGGAACCCTTGAGCCTGCCGGTCCGCGCCGCAGCCTCTATATAGCCGTTCCCGTATTCAATACTGGCGTCCATGGCCTCAAAGCCCTTCAAATGCAGGTCCACAGGCCGGGTGCCTATGGGACAGCCCCCGGGCAGCGCCACCTTCGCCTTGCCGGCTCGCGCCAGCAGGGGCCCCAGAACTAAAAAGGACGCCCGCATTTTACTTACCAGGTCATAAGGAGCAGTATGGCCGGTGATCTCCGGTGTGCTGATATACAGCTCCCTTTTGCGAATATTGGCTTCCACCATGGCGCCCAGGCCGGAGATCAGATCGCACATGACAAAAACATCATCAAGTCCGGGAATATCCTTGATGACACATTGGTCCGCCGTAAGCAGGCAGGCCGAGATAATCGGAAGTATTGCGTTTTTTGAACTGCTGATCTGAACTGTCCCGGAAAGTGACTTTCCGCCCTTAATCAAGAATGCTCCCATATCGCTACCTTCCATTCTGAAAGCCGGCTTTATTCAAGCCGGCTTTCCAATATGTACACGCCGGGTGTTCAATTGATCAGCCACAGTTTTATTATCCGATCGCAGGATTAATTCATACGTGGTAAAAGCATGTTGGCATGCCATTACAAATCGCCGCAGATTATCAAAAGCCTTTCGAGCATTTTAATCAATTCGCCGTATGTTATGTTTTTGTCCGGATTGAGGTAATTGGCCTGGTCCTGTACCACGCCGTTTTCAATGGCGAATCTTACCGCATTGAGATAGCCGGACGATACCCTGTTCAGGTCTCGGTAATGCGACCAGGCTGATGGGTTTTCAGGATTGGCCGGCAGCTTGGTCCTGAACCGGTAATAAGAAACCAAAAGACTTATCGCCTGGTCCTTCCGGGCATAGCCACCGGTGATATCACCCTGGCTTTGGATCATGCCGCTCCTTACGGCCATGGTAAGGAAACTGTTGTCATCATAGGACGCGCCCGCCAGATCCAGAAGCAGTTTGACCATATCTGTCTGTTTTACCGGGTCAGAATGGCGGAAAGGCTTATTCTCAATTGAAGGCAGCCTGTGTACAGCCAGGATCGCCTTAAGGCTTTCGTCCACATCCCGCGGGATAGCGCCCGCCTGGACTACGCCGCGTGTTGCGGCGGCTATAGCGCCGGGTCTTGTTATTTCGCCTGAAACCTTGCCTTTGGCATAGTCGGCAGCCGTCTTCTGTCCAATCCAGGCCCTGCTCCTTAAGTCATAGAGATATGTCCCGATCTCGCCTGTCATGTAGTTGGCCAGGTTTTTTACCGGAAAATCTACCCGGATAGGCCGCACAAGGCTGGCAAATGAGCGTCCGGTGGCTGCCGGGCCTATCATAAATTCGGTTATCGGAGCCACAAGGTCCAGGTTGGGTGGCGGCGTATACCCTGTTGCAGGCGACAACACTTCCAGCCTCAGGGTGAAATTGCTGTCTATTGCTTTCATTCTGAAATACTCGTCGGTCTGCAGGGTTTGCGGCAGGATAAGCATATCGTTGGACGGGAACTGTATATAAAGCTCCTTTTTCAGCTCCGATAGCGTATCGATCAAGACAGCCCCCAGTTCCAGCCTGATGATCTGTGCCCGGGCAGGCGGTCCGGACAGGTCAATCTTTACGGTGTAGCCATGCATGGCCCTTACCTGCTCAGCCATCCTGTGGGCGTTTATTCCAGTGGAACTTGCCGTCCATACCCCGTCAACAACCCTGGGAGATATTACCAGGACCTCGCCTGTCGGCACGTCCTCAAGGTCGTAACTCGAGTCATAATCATCCCTGCTCTTGCTGGTAACCACCATGATGGTCCTGGTGGGCTCGGATACAAGCGTGGTTTCATTGTCCCGGGCATAAAGCCTTGCATAATAGCGCCTGTTGGATATAAGTGAAGAAACGGTATACGAATCCCCGCCCGTTTCAAATCGCCTGGCGCCGGTAAAGCCGCTGTTGTCGGCGAACTCAAGGATGTAGGTATATCCCGGCCTGGATACCCAGACATAGGTGATGCTGTTTTCGGTAACACCGTCCGGCGCGGAGCTGACCCCGAACCCGGTGGGCGGCGGAGGCGGGCTGTAGGCCTCTGTCCTTATGATTATGGGATTTGAGAACACTGATTCTTTACCTGTCGCAGGATTTATGGTCTTAATCCATATGCAGTACTGGGTATCGGGCCGAAGGCCGGTAAGCCTGTAATATGAAGCTTCCGCAAGCTCCTCCCAGGTCACGGTTACTGAGATATCGGCAGCCTCCAGGTTTTCCTCGGTCCCGCAGCGTATCTCATAATCCATGCCGGGGATTACGTCCCAGAACAGGTCAACAAAGTTGGTCCCGACTATCCAGCTGATGCGTTCGGGAGCGGTTGGGGTGACGGGATTGACGATCTCCGGCGATTTTGTGTTTATGATGATGGGATCGGAAGGATATGAAGAGATCCCGTCATTGTTTTCAATAGTCACCCAGACAATATATGCAGTATTCTCCATAAGCCCCGTGATCCCTAACCTGAAGGTCTGGTCCTGGTTCTCAGGTATGTTCGGAATGGCGGAGCCGGGCAGGGTTGTGGCAAAATCCCTGAGCGCCCCGCTTAAATCGCTGTAACTTATATTTTGGTGGCCGAGGATCTCCACGGCATATTGGTACCTTATCAGATGGGGAATTACTCTCCATCCGGGCTCGTAGTTTATGGTCTTCTTCTCCAGTTGCTGGAACTCCTCATCGGTTCCTTCAAATAGTGATATGTCGAACCAGCGGTTGTTTTCAAAATATGCCTCCCAGCGCTTTTTCAGGATAAGCGTGGCGCTGTTTTCGGTGATGCTTTCCTTGTCCACCCCGAATGGCGGAGACGAAGGCGCTTCAGGAACCCTGTCGGTTCCGGCGTCAGGCTTTGTGATGATAACCTTGACAGAATCCTTTGAAACAAAGGCCTTGGGCGTGGAAACTATAAGCCCCCCTCTCCTCTCTTCCACCAGGTAATACTTCTTGGCCCGGATTACAAAATAATAGATGGAGCGGGATCTAAGGCCCGTCAGATCATATCTGTACCCGAGAACCGAAAGCCCGGGGACCGGGTTTTTCGATTTTATTTCGTTGGCCCCGCCCATGCTTATATCCGAGGCTATCTTAAACTCTTCCGGGGGTGACTCCACATAACGGATGTCGTCCACCAGGTAGATATCATAAACGATATCCCGGTCGATGAAATCATCCCCCACCCCTTCACCGTTGTAGGGTACCTTCCACATGACCGTAGCGCCGTGGGAAGTCAGCAGCTCATCATAATACAGCTCGGCTTCGGGGAAGCTGTCTGTAATTTCAGGGGCCTGAGGTGTCACGGGAACTATTTCCTTAAGTTCCACCCTGGTGCTTGAATCAAAATAGATATCTCCCTTTGCAGGGTCAGCAGAGCGCGCGTAGGCCACAACACTGAATTTGTATGGGGTGGTGTCGCCCTTGGGTATGATTACCCGGTAACTGGTTGTGTTGGGCAGTATGTACTGGGCAGGGTTGTCGTCGGTTTCATGGCTGTATCGGTAAAGGATATAGTCTACCCTGTCAATCACGAACTCATCCTCATCAAGGACAATAGGATCCCACGAAAGGTCCCAGATCGCATCACCTTCAGGGGTATAGCCGATCCGGGTTACCCTGAGCAGAATACTGGTGTTCACACGGATTACGGGTATACTGTCAGGGGGTGCTACCGCAACATCACTGCCCGGAACGGGTATGACCTTGATGGAATACCTCCTTCCGGGATGGGCCCCCGTATAGGTAAACTCCAGTTTCTTCTCGGTAGTGTTTACGGTAACTGGCGGAGATCCCGGCTCTCCGATCCTTGACCCTATGATACGTTCGGTATGGGAAATGCTTCCGATGGCATCCCCGCTTATATCAGAAATCAGTATCTCATAATCAATGCGCCCGTCCGGGCCCCATACATCGTCCCATATAATCTTGATATGGTTGGTCCCGGGCACCAGTTTGGCCTCAGCACGGACGCCGGTGAGGAATCTTGTAAAGTTTGACCTTTGGGATACAAGGCGATTGCCCATATCGGGGACCATGCAGGAAGCCGACAGGTGCGACTCATAGATATGCCCGGGCTTTAACGCGTTCGGGCTGGTTTCCGGGTCATACCTGTCATTTACCACCAGGCTCTTTTGGCTTCCGGCCATTGGAATCAGTATGGTATTTGAGATACGCCTTCCGGTTCCATATTCTATCTCATGGAAACTGGCGGTTATTTGCTCTTCGTACGCCCCCGCGGGAAAGCCATCATGCTGCCAGGAAAGGGTTGCGTACCATTCCTCGTTATCGTCATAGCCGATAGCGTCCACTTTATAGTTTCTGGGGGTACCGACCAGTTCAGTCTGGCCAAAGGCCGTATTCCCGGCAACCAGGGCCAGGAGCATGACCAAAGCCATGAACTTTGAAATATGCTTGATAAATGCAGACTGTTTTCTCATACCCATTCAGCTCCATTCCATATCCTGGGTCAAGCGCGGGGTGCCGCCTATATCTCGCCGGCCTTTTCGAGCACCTTCGCTACCATGTCCAACACCTGTCCTATGGTGCTCCTGCCAGCCGCGTCAAACCTGTTATTATCCAGGGAGGCAAGTCCAAGGTCTATCCCGAGAACCACATAGTTGTATAATCTCTTGTTGATCTGATCCGCGTTGGATATAACGAAGGTCCTGGAAGGCCACAGCATGGACGGCGGAATCCCCGTCTTCTCGCAGTAGAGAAGGACCGCCAGGGATACCGAGCCCTGGTTTTCCATGTAGCCCGTCAGTTCCCTCACCCCAATAATCTCACCAATGCCAAGGACAAACACTTTCTGGTTCGGCGTAAGCCCGTTAAGTTCACTCTCCCGTCCGGTCAATACAGCATAAAGCATAACCGCCTGCTGTCCTGTAATGGGATTACCGGGATAGATGGTTGTATTCCCGAAAACCTTCGTAAGGTCATATTTTCTTCCAAGAACATCGATTATGCCCTCATAGGAACTGCCCGGGCTTACCGAAACACTTGGTCCGGCCAATACCGCGTACTCTCCGGGAGCATCTGCCCGGAACAGGACATATTGCAAGACATAGCCCCTGGCTCCCCGAACCTCGTCCCAACCTTTTGACGCGTGATAATTGACATACGGAACAATGATCCCTGCAGTGGGCATATATTCAATCTTGATTCCTATCCTGCCCGGAAAAGCATGAATGGCTTTGATTACAAAGATACCGGCTTTAAGTTCGCTGCCGCCGTCCAGGATATCCTTGAGGTACCAGGACAATTCGGTTTCTATGCTCTTTATAACTGAGCCGATCAGGTCCAAAAGTTCGGTATGGGAACGATAACTGTACTGTTCCAGCTGCTTAAGCACCCTGGACATTTCCCTGTCAAAAATACCGTACTTGAAAGGACCCGAGGCATCCGGATTTTCCAGTATATCATGGATCATGGCTGCCATTTCCGAATAGGTGTGCCTGGAACCCACCGCATATACGCTCAGGTCGTATACCATGGAAATCAGCTTTGCTTTGTCGGGAAGAGCTTCATCGGATTTTGCCAGCCTCTGGACGCGCAGGCACAGCATGGCCTCTTTCGCCCCGCTGCCAAGCGCCTGACGCTTCAAATCGTTTATATCCACGCTTCCCCTGCTTAAGGTCAGCTCGGCGCCGGACAGTTTAAGGTTCAACCGTGAATCGTTGCTTTCAATGGTTTCCAGCACCTTTTGGGGTACCAGGATATCGTAGCTTTCCGCGTTGGCAAGCTCGCCTGAAAAATCGATGGTTACGGTCATACCCGGCGAAGCCTGCAGCAAGCCCGATACCATGTCCCCCTTAATCAATGCCCGCAGTTTTACAGGGCTCCTCGAGTCCACCAGCCAATACATCTTCCTCAGAAGCTGATCGGCTTCCATGTTGTATATATCTTGCAGATCGTCCTTTCTCCTGTCCTTGTCATAGTCTTCCTGGCTGAAATCAGTGCGGATGCTGACGGGACCGACCCTCAGGGATTCTCCTTCCTGGTCCGCCGCGATGTTCTCTGCCCATAGCCTTATGTAATAAAGGGTGTTTGTATCAAGGGGCATATGGCTTACCAGTCCCATTGCGTCGGTAACAGGCCTTCTGGTGATACGGGCGTAGTAGACATATTTATTTACAGCTTTTTCTCTCACAAACGCGCTGGTCTTTTCTTTGTACAAATCAATCCGTAAGCCCTCAGGCGTATCGTACCAGTAATGTGTCTGACTGCTCAGCTCCCTGTAAACAGTTTCATGCTCGCTGCGGATTTCAAGGAAATACCTGTAAAGGTCTTCACCCACCCAGCGTACCTCAATCTCACTGAAGGTATCCCTTGTTTTGGCCGGGATGGGTTCGCCCGGATCGTCATCCCAAAAACCACCGTATCTGTCGTATACATACCATAGTTTTCCGGTCCTGTTGTACAGCCTGAAGTTGTACATGGTGTCGGACTCCAGGTTGTATATCCTGTAATAGTATCTTGTCCCGTCCTTCACCACCGTGTATTGTGAGCGAAGGAGCTTTTTGTATGCCGAGTCGCGCTGTCCGTGCTTTTTCATGTACACTTCCATGGAATCGGCATCAGTTCCCAGGATACCGCATTCAACATTAAAGCCCACTTCCAGGTCCCTGACCGCCTCGAAGTATTCCGGCGCCTTTACCATCCTGGTGGTGACAGGAAGCGTCACCCAGTCGCTTGGCTCTCCCTCTCCATCCTTCCGCACGGCCCGCAGGCTGAAATAGTAAATCCTGTTGGGTTTTAAGAAACCTTCACCTATGGGCATTATAATCTGGTTGTTCTCATCAATGCTAAAGCCGTAGCCCTGAAGTATGCCGTCAGGATCGTCAGGGTCGATGATCACCGCGTTGGCGTCGGGGTCCGCGATTTTATTGTATATGTCGATGAACAGCCTGTTGTAATCATCATTGATGAAGTCTTCGGTATCGCCATCGGTGGTGCAGATAAGCTCATACAATACATCCTCTTCCCTGTGCCTCCATGTCAGGTCTACCCTGGCATCGGTTACCCGTTCTTCTCCGTTCTCATCCTTCGCTATGGCAAAGTCGGCAGGCGCGCTCGGCTTTCTGCCGGTATCGTCGATGTCTTTGGGTTCGATCTTGGGTGTGGTAAAAGCCTTGATGGGAGAAAAGTCGGACCACTCAATGGCAGACCCGCCAGGATCATCGTACAGGTTGGCCCTTACCTTGACGTAGTAAACAGTATTCGGTCTTATAATATCTGTGTCTGTGGTCGTTATCATGATTATTACCGGTACCGTATCAACATAATAGCTGGTATGTTCCTTATAAACCGTATCAGTTTCACTTGCCTCGAAGGAAGGGGATTTGCTGATCAGGAACTCATACTCCAGCCTCAGGCCGGTCAGCTTATCGGTATAGCGCTGCCAGTCCGTTTTTGTAAACAGGTGGTCCAGTTCTGCCTGGATTCCCATTATCTCAAGCTGCCCGTCAACCTCCTGGGTTATGTCGAATACCCTCTCTATAATAGGCACGGGAACCGCTTTCCTTACATGAGGATATGTGGTGAAACTATAGACAGGCGAAAGATAGGACAGCCTGATCCTCAGGCTATCCGAAATCCCGTCCGCCCACTTGTCCTGGTTAATTGACTCATTATCCTTATAACGGGATGTGAAGACCTGCATATAGTAAATTGTATTGGGCACTAGAAAACCGGGGTAATCACCCGCAACGCTGTCTTCATTGATATCGGCGTCATTCTCAAAGGGAATGCCGGAATCCGCGGTATAATCCCAGAAGAGCTTGTCGCCGGGTATGGGCTGGAAGCCCTCCCTGGCCGGATCCATATCCACCACCAGCCGGTCGGGGTTCCTGGGATCCCAAGCCAGCTGTTTCTTTCCGATAACCAGCACCCTTTTCTGTTTTACGGGCATATATACTTCCAATTTCTTTCCGCCTATTTCCCTGGTTTCCCCATCCTCAACTTCGGCATCGGGACGGTAGGCGCTCACTAAAACATGGTATGTATACTCTATATCATCCCCGTAATTTCCATAATCCCCGTTTTTAAAAGCCTCCCACTCTCCGCTGTTACGCAGCTGCTTCCAGGCCAGGGGCGCCTCAAAAGACATATCCAGATCGCTTATAAGGATCTTGTCGGTTTCCTGCGCGCCGCCAGTATCAATAATGGTTATCTCCTTCTCACCAGTTTCCACGGCAGAAACCTCTATGCTCTTGGGAAGGGGTGGAGGCGCCTCCATTTCGATCTCATCAAGGAAATTGGACCTCAGGCTCAAAGACGCGCCCAACGGGCGGTTGGAGTCCTTGTTTGGGAAAAACACCACCGCGATATAGTCCCCCGCCCTGTAAGGGATTATCTCCCTTATCTTTTCAGCATAGGGATCAATCCATTTTATCCTGGGCCACATTCCCATCTCGTGATATATTTTGTTGGGGTCTGTTTCATGCTGTATCTGGTAGAAAAGCTCAGGATAGTTTCCGTTTCTTATCTCGTTGAATTCCACCATGATCATGGTTTCATCAACCTTTTTTATGCTGAACTCAATGGGGGTATAGATGGAGGTCGACCTGTCAAACTGGATACCCAGTTTCCTGATGTCTTCGTTCTGGACCTGAAAATGGCTGCCGCCTGTCTTCAGGATTGAAGGGGTCAGCATTTCATCCGGATCGGCAGCCCTTTTGAAGGCAATTCTTATCCTGACATCCTCATATTCGGTTCCCGGCTGGATATTGTTTTTCTCCCTGTCCAGGACGATGGAAAACTTATATTTACCGCTGCCTGCCGTCACAGGAGAATAGTCCATGTCCAGGGGGGAAGTGCCTTCCCCGATCCAGCCGAAGTTATGGCTGCTGTCGATTATTACGCCGCAGGGATATCTGTTAGTGGAGCCGCGGCCCACATTCATATCAATATGGAACCGAACCTCGTCTATTTCGGTCCCAAACATATTGCCAAGGGTATTACCTCCAAGGATTTCAGTTATCGATACCGACCCGAGAGTCGCATTAGCGTAAATTGTAGGCACATTCCAGGTAAGCTTTATCTTGGGATTGCGGCCGCTTACAATGGATTGGTTTTCTGCGAACCTTTCCCTGTCGATAATGCTGTTGCTTTCGGCCATCACGCTGAAGGATTCCCCGGTAAAGGTTATACCCGGGAGATAGTAGAAGAACCCGGACGCAAAGGGCATCGGATCATCCTCTCTCGCAAAGGCCTGGATGTTAATGTCATAAATATGGTCTTTTTCCAATGCCGTTGTAAGCCTGACTGTTTTACTCATGGAGTCATAAGTGAAGCTTTCAAGACTTCTGGCCTGGCCGTCGGGATCATGCCAGCTCATGATTACCTTTTCCGGCCATATATCGATAGGGAACGAGATTTCATACACCCGCAGGGAAGCATTATAGGTTACCTTAACCTCCAGGTCCAGCTGCGCGTTTGAATATGTCAGACTGACTGAAGACATGGCCGATATAACAAGGATAAAGGCCAATAACCAGGAGATGAACCTGTCAATCACTTTACTTTTCATAAAAACTCTCCTCAGCACATCTTTTCAATGGCGAAAAAAGGGTTAATCAACCCTTCTATTATTTTATCGGAATAACCGGCCCGGCTAATTACAGCATAAATGCCGGAATGAATGCTTAAAAAGAAGATTTTCGCCGTTTTTTGCCGCGCCAGGAAGTCCTACCTGCAGGGCGCATGTTATGCTATAATGAATTTACTGTTTGATCAAAGGGGTGCGCTATGCGGTTCGAAACGGTTAAGGACATCCTTTTATCGGATACACCGGTGCCGGACATCTTTATCAGTGACATAATGCCCAACCTCCCGTCAGATGCCGTAAAGGTTTACCTTTACTGTATTTTTCTGAGCAAATACAGAAAAGAAGCGCGTCCGGAGGACCTGGCCGCCAAGCTGGGGATGTCGGTGGAATCAATCCACGCCGTCTTTGCCATACTGGAAAAGGAGGGCCTCATCATCAGTACCCCCGAAGTCATCTCGGTCATTGACCTAAAGGAGCGGGAGATAAGCAGGCTCTATCGCAAAAAGACCTCCTCCGACGCAACCGAGGCTGTTTCCCGCACATCCATGAACATCAGGCGTAACCAGTGTTTGGATTCTATCAACAAGATGTTCTTCCAGGGGCTTATGGCGCCGAGCTGGTATACCTCCATCGACCACTGGTTTGGAACCTATAAATTTGATGAGGATGTCATGGTTTCGCTGTTCAAGTACTGCTATGACCGCAATGCCCTCAATCCCAAGTACATAGAAAAAGTTGGCGCCACCTGGTCGTCGCGCGGGATTACAAACCATTGGGAACTGGAAAAATACATGGAGATGATGGAAAAGGTAAACGAGCTTGGACGGCAGATCGCAAGGAAGCTCAGGCTGAGCAGGAAACTCACCTCCTATGAAGAGCGCTACCTGGAAACATGGGTCAGCGAATACGGGTTTGATATTGACATAATCGACCTGGCGCTGGAAAAGACCACAGGAAAGACCAACCCAAACTTCAGATATATTCATGGCGTACTTAAGGGATGGTATAATGACGGGCTGAGGACAAAAGAGCATATACTGGCCGTCTCCCAGGCAGCGACAACAAAGGACAGGAAAAAACCCGGAGACACCCCGCCACGAAGAGATAGCTTTATGCAACGTTCCTATGATGATGCATTCTTCGATATGCTTGATAAGGCATCAGTGGTAGGAAAGGATAAAGACCATGATAAGGATAAATAGAGAGATCAAATCAATCCTTGAGGCAAGGCGTGAGAGGGCAATGGCCGACCTGGACCGAAGGAAGGCCGAAGTCTGGGCCAGGATCCCGGAACTTGCGGCCCTGGACCAGGAAATAACGCTGGAGGGTATCCGCCATGCCCGGACGCTGATTCATAATGCTTCCGGCGAGGCCGATACTGAGGCCCTTGCCGGACGGATAACCACTTTGAAAAAGGAGAAGGAAAACCTGCTGGCCCAAAACGGTTACCCGCCCGATTTCCTGGAACCCCGGTTCACCTGCCCGGTTTGCGGGGATACCGGCCAGGTCACCCATCAGGATTCCCTCGAAACAACATCCTGCGTCTGCTATCGCCAGCTCTACCTGGAAAAGCTCTACCAGGTTTCAAACATCCTGGATGACGGCAATACGGGTTTCGAGTTTTTTGATGAAACCCTGTACGCCGACAAGCCCGACCCAAAACGATATGGTTCAGATATTTCGCCAAGGGAGCAGATCCTGGCCATAAAGGACCGGTGCGTGTCTTTTATTGATAACTTTACAGACCCGGCCCCGGCCAACTTCTATTTTTTTGGTTCCGCCGGTACCGGCAAGACCTTCATGGCCAAGTCCACAGGCCTTGACCTGATCAAAAGGGGATATACCGTCCTTTACCTTTCAGCTCCCACCCTTTTTGAAGTGATCCGGAGGGCGCGTTTTTCCTACGACGATGATGAGCTGGACGCCACATACCGGGACCTTGTTGAAACCCAGCTTTTAATCCTGGACGACCTGGGAACCGAGCCTGCAAGCGATGCCCGGTACGCGGAGCTTTTAACACTCCTGGAGGCACGGAAGACCAGGGCCAGCCGTTTTATCGCACGCACGATAATTTCCTCCAACCTGGATCCGAAGCAGTTATACCAGGCCTATAATGAGCGCATCGCGTCAAGGGTCCTGGGGGAGTTCGATACCTTCAAGTTCTTCGGCGAGGATATCCGCATACTGAAAAAATACCGATGAAGACCGGGGCGGCTACATGGTGAGTATCCCCTCTTCGGAGTTGATAATAAGCAGTATATCCTCCTCTTCTCCCGTCATTGCGTTGATATAGACCAGGAAGTCCTGATCGTCAAGCTTCCCCTTGAATTCATAGCAGAACAGTTCCTTGCCATAATCGGTGGGAATGATGGCAAGCCCGGAGGATACGATGTTCTCTTTCCTCGCGACCCTTTGCAGGGCTTCGGCCTCGGTGATTGCGGGTTCAGGTATACTCCTTTCCTGATGGCTCATGAGGTAGCCCTTGCTCTCAAAGCCCACCACCTCACCGTTATCAAGGGCAATCTTCACCTTGACCAGGTCCGGGTATACTATAACCCCGTCCTGCATATAGGCATAGTTGATGGTGGCAACCCCCTGCTGCTCGGTGTAATAGGTATCCTTCATGCTTTTAAAGCCGCTTTTTTCAAGGAACTGCTTACCGATTTCCTTGGCCTTGTCGATATCCAGTTCCACGTCTCCCACATCGCGGTTGTACAGGAACCAGACCACCTTGCCGCCGACCACCGAAACATCGGCCTCGGCTACGCTTTCTTCCTTCTTGCCCTCGAGCTCAAACCTGAAATTGTAGGTGTCGATGACGCCGTTTTTGTTGTCGGAAACCTTCTGTATGTTCCGTATATTCTCCTTTCCAAACAGGCTGCCCAGTTTTTCTATGGCTTGGTCCTCCGAAATGTTTTCACCGGAGAGCCCAAGGGCCTTCTGGTTGGTCATATGCTCCGAGAAAGGACCGTCATAGATCAGGGTCGGCATCTCTTCAAATGTCCCGTCAATATTTGAAATGCTCTGGGGCACTTTCACATCAGTCTTTGAGAAAAGCCTGGCGCCGTCTCCGGCCAGGTTCTCCCACTTCATGGTTCCCGCCGAAAGCTCCCCATGGAACTTGTCCAGGTTTTCGTTAAGGGAAACCGCAAACTGGTGCAGGTTCTTAATCGTGTCCATCTGGTCCTTGCTCATGACCTGCCCTTTCACGTTCTGCCCGTTCAGTGTCTTGGCGTAGTCCCCTACCTGGCTTATGAATTTCTGGGTATTAACCAGGGTACCCTGCTCCACCGGAAGCTGACCCAGGTTTGTTGAAACCAGTTCAGCGCGATGCCAGATATCCTTGAGGATATCGGCGGCCTTTTGGGGAGAAGAAGTAAGCATGGCCTTTGACAGCAGAACCTCCATGTCCTGGATATACCCTGTCATTTCGTAAAAAGCCCGGTTGTACTGGGCATCCAGCTGACGGCGGAGCAAAACGGCCCTGTGGTGCTGCCAGGCTCCGAAAAGGGTGGTCAGGGCCAGTATGGCTATTACCACGTTCTTTGCCTTGTTCCTGGCATGGTAGCCCGGTTCTCCCGTTTCGGTCCCGCGGACCGAACCACGCCGTCTTGCGTGATTTTCCATAATGTATTCCTTCTCGTCATATTCCATGGTCTATCTCCTCTCCATTCTTTATTTATTTGCCGAAATAGTGCTTGCCGATTTTTGTCACGACCTGCCTTGACCAGATCCATTTACTGGTCGCCGTGGCCGGATTCCAGTAGTACAGGCAGCCATATGTGGGGTCCCAGCCGTTTAGGGCATCTTGCGCCGCTTTTACCACCGTGCTGTTGGGATCGATGGGCACGTTGATCTGGCCGTCGCTGACCGCCGTAAAGGCTCCGGGCTGGTAGATCACACCGGCTATGGAGTTGGGGAACCTGGAATCCTTGACTCGATTGAGGATGACAGCTCCGACCGCCACCTGCCCTTCGTACGGTTCACCACGCGCCTCACCGTTAATGGCACGGGCAAGAAGCTGCACATCGCTGGCCCTGCCGGCGGAGTTTTGGGCCTGGCCCGGGTAAATCGCCGCGAAGAATACAACAAAGAGAACAAAGATGATGATGAATCTTTTAAATCCCATTACCACTTCACCTCTTTGCTATTCTTTCATGCTAAAACCGGTATTATGCCAAAAAAGCTGAAGATACAAGAGGGACGGATATTTCCCGTTTGATGCGGAATATATCCGTCCCTGCGTTTCTCACGTGCCATTGCGAGGTGCCTTTCGGTGTCATTGCGAGGAGCAAAGCGACGAAGCAATCTCGCGGCCAGTTTCGCCGGGCTCGCAATGACAATGTGTCCTACAACTCTATCACGTTCAGTTCATCGACCCAGACCTCCCGGGCAAGTTCGACCTCCCGGCGCCGGCTGGTCATGAAGAACACCTGCCTGTGGGTTGATGCTTCCTTCAGCAGCCTGAAGGCCTGGAGTGTCCTTTCCTCGTCATACTGCAGGAAGGGCTCGTCCAGAAACAGGGGGACAGTCTGCTTTTCCTTTTCCATAAGGGCAAGGGCGGCAAGCCTCATAGAAAAATATACCTGGTCTATTGTTCCCGAACTGAGCCTGCCCACCGGCATAAGCTCCTCGCATTCAGGAACCTCCAGGAACAACTGCCCTTCCTGGTCGGACCTGATACTCCGGTACCTGCCATTGGTAATCATGGAGATGAACCGGCTCATTTCCTCGTTGAGGCGGGTTGTATAGTTCATCTGGATACGGGAACCTACCTCCTCCAGTATTTCCCGCGCGGTCCGGATACTCCTGCCGGCCAGTTCCAGCCGTCGCTTTTCCTCCATAAGCCGGCTGATCTCATCCTCGACATCGGCAAGGTCCTCCTGGGAAGGCGCGTCCTCCAGCCTCGTCTTTAGCCTTTCGATACTGATTTCACAGTTCTTTATCGCTTCCTGGATCTCATGTATCTCGCTCTCGGTCACATCATCCCGGTCCAAAAGACCAGATTTCGGATACAGGGCTGACATCTCCAAGGCGGTGGTACTGAGATCTACAGGGGTCTTAATATCCCTGTCGGCCAGCTCGGCTGCCTGCCTGAGGAGCAGGCCAATTTTTTCTTTCGCATCCTCAATTCGCTGCCTAAGGTCCTGCGCGCACCTGACGTCTTCCCTGAACCGGGCAAGTCCCTCCCTGAAGGTTTCCATGGCCTTCCCGATCATGTCCGGATCGTCCGCAACAGGCCCGAATCCGGCCAGGTATGATCCAAGGGTCCCAAGCAGCGCGCTATTCTTATCAGACAGGCCGGACATCCTTTTACCCGCGTCATCCAGCTTACGGCTGCATGCGTCAAATTCCGAAAGAGCGTCCCGGATCTGTTCTTTTTGCGAAAGATAGTCGCTAAGCCCTGAGAAGCCCTCCTCGCGCAGCATTGCAAGCTGTATTTCGGCCTGGCTTACAGGAATATGTTTCTTCTTCATGCCCCGGAGTAGCACAGTAATAACTCCTGCCAGGGCTGAGACGACTGCGGCGGCCAGCAGGGGAATTCCGATATTATGGCCGAGGAGCCCCGGCACAACCAGCACAAGGACCGCTGCTATAAAGAACAACATGGGAACAAAAAGCGGGATGGCAGGCCCGGGCTTCCTGCCCATATCCTTTGCTGCCGCGGCTTCCCGCTCCTGTTCCTTCAGGAGCCCTCCCATCCTGTCCACTCTTTCCCTCAATGGCCGGAGTTGCTCAAGCCTGCGGTCCAGTTCGGCCTTTTTCTGTTCCAGGTCACTTATGTCATTTTGACATTCATCCATTTGCCTTCGGGTTTCCTGGTATTCGTACCAGGACTTGTTCAGGGCTTCCACTGTCCCCTCGGTGATCTCGCCATATGCTTCCGATTCCTTCACCCTCGTTTCCAGGCGGATTAGCTCAGTCTCCATCCTGTTAACCGATTCTACCATTTCGTCGCACTCGTCGGCCAGGTCGTTGAGACGGCCTGCCCGGCGGGCGTTTAGACGCTTTACCAGGTCATTACGTTTTTGACCCAGTTCCAGGAGGCGTTCTTCCTCCTCCTTCAGGCTGGACCATGTGTCAAGGTAGGTTTCGTGCTCTTCCAGCATCCTGGCTTTCAAGTCCTCCAGTTGGGCAAGGCGTGCATTCACCCTGTCCAGCGGCCTTGTGGTGGATCTTCCTGTGCCCACCTTTTCCAGCAGGGCGGCGTCGAGGGCTTCCAGGGCCCTGCTGAGGGAGAGATCCTCGCTTCCCGTGGCCGAGAGGTTGGCCAGTTTCTCCATTACCATGCGTGCCCCCTCAGGATCCATGGCGGTTTGCATCTGTCGAATCCGGGCGCTCCTTGAGAATACCGACTCAGGCATACCCAGGTGCTCTTCCGCAAAGCGCGGACCGGTTTCCCTGCTTGTGGGAAAGTCGGACGTGATATCCCTTAGCATGCCGTCGTGCACATGGGCCAGACCCTTGTCAAAATTACGGTCCACCCTGTATGTGGAGCCATCGTCCAGCACATATTCCATTACACCCGCAAACTGGCTCCCGTCCCAGGGTTTATAATTCTTCTCGGACCCTGACGCCCTTCTCGTGCGCTTCGCCATGCCATAAAGCATTGCCGTAACAAAATCCATCAACGTTGATTTCCCGGCTTCATTGGGACCCACGACCAGGTTGAAGCCGTCGGAAGGCGCAATGCGCTTGTCGCTGAACTTACCAAAACCCTTTATGTCAATCAGCCTTATCCTCATATCAGCAGCCCTCCCCTGTCCGGGGCCCCCTGAACAGGCCGCCGTCAATACGCGCGTCTATCCGCCCTTTTTCCAAGGCTTCAATGCCGAGGTCCAGGGCGGCGCTGAGGATCATGGCTTGCTCATCGTCGCCGCTTTCCCCGCATTCTTCCAGCCGCTGGAGCATCTCGCGGGTAAAAGCCCCTTTTAGGTTTTCCTCCCTGGAGATGGCTTCATAGTCATAGCAATCCCGGGTTTCGTCCAGGATCTGAAGCCACGGGAAATCATCCAGCCATGGCTTTTTCAAAGCCTCGCATTCCACGGCCAGCGAGGTGCGCCCAAAAAGCACCACCCTGGGCAGATCCCTGCCGGGATCCAGGCTTTTAAGCAGTTCCCCGAGCCTGGCGCTGGCCTCCTCCTGGCTGGTCGCATTTTCCATGTCAAGGTCAAGCCATACATACCTTTTTTGGGCCAGGTTGACTTCCCGGATATCCAATGCCTTTCGTCCGGACTCGTCCTTTTCCAGCGTCACCAGAAAAACACCGTGGTCGCCTGTTTCATCAAATCCCAGGGGTTCCGGGCTTCCCGGGTTCGCCGCGTTTTTCAGCTGGAAATCGGTTTTGCGGTTATGGAAATGCCCAAGGGCATAATAGTCATAGCCCAGCCCGGCCAGTTCTTCGGAAGAAACCGGGTTGAACGGACTGTTGCTGAAGTTCATATCCAGTGTCCCGTGCAGCATGAAGATATTGAAGCGGTCACCGCCAGGCCTTGATACCATGGAAAGGTCAGGGGCATCCTGCCTGAAAGCTGAAAAACCCACGCCATGGATAAAGGCGCACAGGCTGTCAAACCTGACCGACGGTTTTTCATGGTTGAGAATAACCACATTATCGGGCCAGTTCCAGGTTTTGTACCACGAGTTGGCCGCATACGGGTCGTGATTTCCGGGGAGTACCACAACCGGGATGGTCAGGCGTTCAAAGAGGCTTGCCACCCTTTGAATGGTAGCTTTTGAGGCATAGTCATGCTCGTAAAGGTCGCCGCAGACCAGGATGAAGTCCGACCTTTCTTTCTCCGCCAGCCTTATGATGGATTCGAAGGTTGCCCATACATCGTTTCGCCGCATTTCGGAATAGTCCTTATGGCCACGCCCCCCAAAGGGCGCGTCCAAATGAATGTCAGCACAATGCAGGAACCTGATCCTGTCCCTGGTCATGGGCATCATCCTTTCTCTGTCTGAATCACCGCGTATGCCGCCGCGTACTTTCTGCTGTGGGTCAGGCTGATATCCATGGACACCCCGTTAAGTGAGCGGAAACGCTTCTGAGCTTCCCCATACAGTATTACACGGGGCTTGCCGTTTGCGTCATTTACCACTTCGATATCCTGGAACGAAACGCCCTGTGAAATGCCTGTACCGAGCGCCTTGGACACAGCTTCCTTGGCCGAGAACCGGGCCGCGTAGCTGCTGACCCTGGCCGTGCCCCTTGATTCGCAATACTCTATCTCGCCGGGCGTGTAGACGCGGCGGATGAAGGCATCGCCGCTCTTATCCATGGCGCGCCTTATACGCTCAATCTCCACTATGTCGATACCTGCCAGAACCCCCATTGGACACCTCCAGGGCCGCTGCCCCTGTCAAGCAGGCAGTTAGCAAAAGAGTACAGGCTAGCCAAACCTGTACTCCAAAAAACTTAAGATGTGCGATGTTTTGCTGTTTGGCATCCCGTGCAGGAATCGAACCCGCATTAATGGATCCGGAATCCATTGTCTTATCCATTAGACCAACGGGACATGTACTGCCGTCCACCGCATGGTCTATTATACGCCAGAACAGGCATTATTTCAATAGCCCCACGCCCATTCCCCCGAAGGTCTGTGGCATGGTAAGGCTAATAAGGCTTACTCCTGCTCAGCCCGGCCGCAGAAATGAGTAGGCCATGTCTCTCAGATGGATTATGGCGGTTCCGCTGATCTGCATCCAGAAATATGCGGCCAATACGGCAATCAATTTGCCGAAGGCCTGGATTCGCGTCCTGACGCTGATGGTGCGGTAGAGGATACCCAGCTGCAAGATGGGAAGAATGGGCATCACTGTGGCCAGGACGGCATAGAGCATCCGGACCCGGCTGGTTGAAACCGGCCCCACCTGCGTCCAGTCTATCCCTGAATAAACAGCAAGGGCGCAAGGTATGAGAAAAAGGATATGGGACAGGGCATAGGATTTCATCAGGATCACCGAAATCCTCTTATGGACATATTTGTCGCTTCGCCTCCCGATCATCTGCAGAAAATCGCCCACGGGCCAGACGGTGATAATTACATCTGCCGCCCCAATCAGAAAAGACAAGGCTAAAAACAGGAAAAAGCGCAGCAGCATGCCTGCGGGACCGCCGACAAATACCGGTTGCTCAAAAAGGTTTTCATAGAATAACAAATCGAAGCAGCCGACAAATATAAAGGCAAGCAACAATCCCGGAAATCTTATGGATATCCTTCTGTGTAGCCAGACCGGCAACAGAAAAAAATCCCACGGGCTGGACGGAATCTGGGTAACCTTCTCCATAGAACCAGTATCTCTCTTTATATAATTATTGTCAAAATCTGCATGGCAGGACATGCAGATTTTCGTATCCCATTCTAACATATGAGGGGGCAACTATTCAATATCCAGCGTCTTCCATTCCTCATAATGTGAGATTCTCTTCAGGTTTCTCTCAAAAACGGGCCACACGCTTTCATTGGCGAAATTTGCCGCCCAAACGCAGGCTCCCGCCAGGTTGTACTTATGTACCAGCGAGGTCTTGGCATTAACCGCGTCCGCGTCCTCTATCCACATCTTTATGGTTTGCCCATCCTTCTCGTAGGTGGCGTGGTACTGGCCGGTGTCCGGGTTCCAGACAACTGTGGCGTCATTCTCTTCAACCCTTTTCCAGGCTCCGTCTATGGTGAGCGCGGCGACATATGAGGTCTTGATCTTTCCGTCCACCTCTTCCTCTGCCCATAGCCTGGTGTAGAGCGGGATACCCAAAAGGAGCTTATCCGGGGGCACCTCCTCCAGGGTAGCCATCAGCCGATCCTCCACCCACTGGAGCTCCGCGCTGGAACCTGGCGCCGGCCAGTGCTGGTCGTAGGTCATAAGGCAGACATAATCCACGGTTTCAGCCAGTGCTTTCCTGTCATGGGAAAGGGACCAGGTTTCACTGCCGCCGGGTATGCCCACAGCCACTGAAACCACAAGCCCCTGCTCCCTCAGGAGCGGGGCGATTTCCCTGACAAACTGGGTATAGGCGTCCTTATCCTTAAGGTAAATATTCTCAAAATCAAGGTTGATGCCATCCAGGCCGTACAGGGCCGCATAAGCCAGTATCTGTTTTATCACTTTATGCCGCAGCTCAGTACTGTTCAGTATTATGCTTGTCCCCTCGATGTCATTGAAGGCGTTGGCGAAAAGCCCCCATACCTGCCAGCCGTTGCTGTGGGCCCATTCTATGTATTCCGGGTTCGCACGGTTTTTGATGGTGCCTTCATGGTCTATGATCTCAAACCAGGTTGGGGACATGATATCAATGCCGGGCGAATTATCCCTGCTGAACTCCATGTATTTTTTACTGTAGGTCATATCCCACACCAGGTTGATCTTCCCTGATGGAAGACGCGGCGCAGATGCGCTGCGCCGGTCAGGATCCTCCCTTGTTATGATGATGTCCCGCACCACCGTGTCTGCTTTGGGTATGTACCCAAAGATGCCGTCATAGGTACGCACCCTGTACCAGGATTCGTATTCCTCAAAAATAATTAGCTCGGCGGCCCTGGTTCCCAGCTCCGACTCGCTGTAGCGCCTGACAATGGGTTCTTTGATACTCATGCCCTTCCTGATTACAGCCTCGGCGCTCAAGGGCTCACCTATGCGGTATATGCTGTTCCTGTGGTCTATAATCACCACGTCCTGGTCGGGTATGTATCTTAGATTGATCAGGTAAAAATCTTTCAAAAAATCAATGGGAATATACAGGACCCCGTTCTCTTCCACGGGAGGGAACTGGAGATCCATGGGCTCTTCATTTACCAGGGCTTCAAGCTTCCCGGTTTCCATCCGGATGACCCGGTCTTTTGTGGTGACAATCACTTTATGCTGGGCTTCATCCCACCAAATATACCGATCGATGTGTTTTTTCACGGTGTCAAAGGGCAGAAGGACCCTGCCTTCCCTGACCAGGGGCGGGTCTTTCTCAGTAATAACCTGGGAACCGATGACAAGACGGGTTTCGGGGATATCGTCAAAGAAGCCGACAACCTGGGTGTTGGGCTCCCTGGCCTTTAGCCAGAAATAATAGCCTATAATCAGGCATAAGATTATTACCATATAAATGGACAGCATAGCGATGAGTCTTTTTCGCATGGATATTCCCCCGAGATAACATATCAGATCAATTGACCATTACCTGTGTGTTCCTGTCGCCGGGCAGCCCGGTTTACTGTTCTATTTAAACACCTTTCTGGGTATGAAGATCCTGAGGTTGTCTATCATCCTTTCTTCAGGTTCAAAGAGGATCATCCTGGGATCGCCTTCGTGGGCCAGGAAAATAAACCATTTTTCCGCTTTTGGGTCGTTGGATGAATAGTCCAGCACGGTTTTGGCCTGCCGGATATGAGAGGTGTACTGATCCGAGTCCACCCTGGCTACCACTTCAAATTCCTTGCAGTTTGCGGTAAAGACCCTTTTCCTTTTTCTCTGGTTAATGATCATGTCTATATCGAGGTCACCATTGGTAACAATATACTCATACTCGATATTCCGCATTGAAGACAGGTAATAGGCCAAATAAAAAAGGCCCGCTATAACCATGGGAGCAAAAGCCCCCAGGAAAAGGAAGGTGAAATAGCTCGCCAGCAGGGCGGCTATAAACAGCATGACCATATATGTTATATCAAGGGGTGTTTTTTTACGCCTGACGATCTTTTCTATAAATACATCCATTTGCCGTACCTCCCGGAAACCATCTTCCTTGTGTGTTTCCACGTTTTATTCTACCATACCCCCTAAAGCTTAATCAATTGTCGCTCACATAACCTGTCGGTGTTTTTATTGGAAATACCGCATCATAAGGAAACCCGCCCGCGGGGAATGGTTACTTTTGCCGGGCAACCGGGAAACCGTGGGGTATATATGGATGGGGCCGTGAAAAGAAGCACAAGGATGTGCGGACAGATTCGGTCAGGGGGACCCTCCCAGGGTCCGGACCAACTGGCTGAAGACTGACTTTACGCCATCAATCAGGTTCTGAGGATCGATATGGGTTTCAACAACATGTTTCCGTATGGCTGCCAGGGCATCCTGCATATCCTCCCGGCCCTGCATCAGGACTATGATACCCAGTATGGCAAAACAGGCCAGGGCTTGCTTGATGACCTTGATAGCCATAAGGGTCGCCCTGTTGTCTTCAATCTGGGTACGCTGGCTTGTATAGCTCTTGCCCGAAGGGTATGCCGGCGCCTTGTATTTCTGCCGTGTGTATAGCTTCCTGTAAAGGGAATGGTCCTGTTTCCTAAGAGCGGTTAATGTATCTGAAAGGATAACCCTCTCCCTGAAGTCATGAGCCGGTTTTTTGCATTCCAAAACAGGCCTGGTCAGCTCTCCCTTGTAAGGAAGGGAGCCTGTTTCCTTTTCCGGCCAGGGAGCCCGGGGGAAACTCCGGGTTTCAGGTTCGGGCTTAAAGACATTTTTGCTGTCTTCTTCAGGTTCCCCTATGGCCTTCTCTTCGGCCGGAGGCGTAATCCGCTTTTTCTGGATATATCTGCGGTATTTCAGTTCCGCGGACCCGGTGTCAGTCATGGCCCGACTCTCCCCCTCGGCATTGATTATCTTATGAATCATATGACATGCCACCGGAGGATATGCCAGTATCAGCACGGCCTGAAACCTGTAATACACATAAAAAGCTGCCTTCTCAGGCAGCCTTGTCACATTCCGCGTTTATTTTTTATCAACAAGCTCCCTCCAGGCGAAATCGCCTCGCTGGAGCCCGTTGATCAAAACCTCGGCCGTCGCCAGATTGGTGGCGATGGGGATATTGTTCCGGTCACAGAAAAACCATAGCTCCACGAGGGTATCACTGTTTTTCATTTCATCGGGATCGGCAAAATATATCACCAGATCCATCTCATTATAGGCGATCCTCGCGATAATCTGCTGTTCCCCGAGTTTGCCGAAATCCAGCGTGAAAACGTCGAGGTTGGCAGCCTCGGAAACAATAGCCCCGGTGCGGCCTGTAGCATACAGGGAATGCTTTGACAAAACATTCTTGTAGGCTATGCAGAAAGCTTCCATAAGCTCTTTCTTGTTGTCATGTGCTATGAGGGCTATATTCATACCATCCTCCACAAAAAGCCCCGGAAAACCTGTTTATCGGCCGGCATTTTTCATGCCTTTAATGGGGATATTGGCAACCAGCGCCGGAACCACTCTCTCACCGTCATCGCTGTTGGTTTTGGTAAGTTTTATATCAAGGGCATCCTCGTCAATCTCCATATAGTTCTGGATCACCCTGATGATCTCACTTTTTACCATCTCCAAAAACTGGGGCGATACATTGGAACGATCGTGAATCAGGACCAGCTTCAGCCGTTCTTTTGCCACTTTACCGGGGGTTTCTTTTCTAAGCCCCAGCAGTTTTAACAAATCCACCATAAGATTTCCCTCCCTCAAGCAGGTTTTATACCAAACAGCTTCTTCATTTTACTGAGAAATCCCCCCGAACCGTTTAAATCCATTAAGGGAACCGATTCTCCCAAAACACGTTTGGTAATGTTGCGATAAGCCTGACCTGCCTGGGATTTGTTATCTGTAACTGCTGGTTCTCCTTTGTTTGTTGATATAATTATGTTTTCATCATCAGGAACAACACCGACCAGATCGATGGCCAGAATATCGATTATATCCTCAATGGACATCATATCTCCGCGCTTGACCATATCCTGCCTTACGCGGTTGATAAGAAGCTTTGGATCGCGTATTTCGTTGGCTTCCAGGAGCCCTATGATACGGTCTGCGTCACGGACCGCCGATACTTCAGGGGTGGTGACAACAAAGGCCCTGTCCGCGCCGGCAATGGCATTCTTGAATCCCTGTTCAATTCCTGCGGGGCAATCTATCAGTATAAAATCATATTCGCTCTTGAGTTCTTCACAGAGTTTGATCATCTGAGAGGGACTTATTGCGTTCTTGTCGCGGGTCTGGGCCGCTGGCAGCAAATACAGCCCATCATAACGCTTGTCCTTTATGAGAGCTTGCTTCAGGCGGCATGTGCCTTCCACAACATCAACTATATCGTAGACTATCCTGTTTTCCAGCCCCATTACAACATCGAGGTTGCGAAGGCCGATGTCGGTGTCGATCAGGACTACCTTCTTTCCAAGAAGGGCAAGCCCGGCACCTATATTGGCTGCGGTCGTGGTTTTTCCCACTCCGCCTTTGCCGGAAGTGATTACAATAACTTCACCCATATGTACACTCCTTCAGTCTTTATAAAGATCTTATCTTTGCGTACCTTCCGCGGCTGCAAACCGAGCACCGGCAATATGTTTCGTGCTGATAATTCTCTTTTTATGGTATCTGTTTTTATACTAAAAGTCAACGATAGGCTATGCCGGTTCCACAATTATAAGCCCGTCCCTGGCAGTGGCTATTTCCGGGGAAAGTACATGGTCCTCCAGGTCGTCGGGACGTCTGGCAATGGCCTCTGCGATCCGGATCTGGGTGGGTTTCAAAGACAGCGCGTAAACAAAAGCATCCTTATTCCCGCCTGCCCCGGCATGGACCATCCCCCTGAGCGTTCCGAGGACTATCACATTTCCCGAGGCTATGATCTCACCGCCGGGATTTACATCGCCCATGACAACGATGCTTCCGTCGTATTCAATCCGTGTTCCTCCCCTGATGGTGCTTCTTATAAACTTACAGCTGTCCTCGTTGGCATCACCCGAGAAAAACCTGCGAATGCCTGCGCCAGGGGCGGTGGGCTCGTCGGCGGTTTTGGGCGGTTGTCCGCCTTCCTCCTCCCTTGAAAAGCTTTCTACTACGGCCCCGCTCTTCTCGTCCAGGATGGCCCTTAGCCTGGCCTCGTCCTCTTCCGAGAGCTGCGCGCCCCTGTATGCCACCTTGATCCTTGCTCCCTTGAAAAAACGCGAGGCGGCGCTTACCTTGGCTTCCATTTCATTCATGATCCGGTCGGGAGTATATCCCTCGGGGATGACGATTATAAGTCCCTCTGAATTCCCCTTGAAAACAATGCCTCTTGATTCCTCCATCTTTGTCTACCTCGCTTGTATATAAGATAAAAAGCAATCTCCTCCATACCCCGCCGGTTGTTGCAAGCCGTGCTGCCAGGCGGCTTTAACGAGATTGCCGCGCTCCACCTCGTTCCGCTCGCAATGACATCCCGCTTCTACCATATTATTTCAACGGTATGGGAAGAAACCTCTTCCTCGGCTTCATTCAGCCTGAAGTAGGCCATCATAATATCCTTGGCTATGGGCGCTGTCCATGAACCCCACACTCCATGCTCCACCACCACCGTAATAGCGATCTGAGGATCATCATAAGGCGCATAGCAGATAAAAAGGCCATTGGATGACTCGGTATCCTCCCTGCCGGTCTCCGATGTCCCGGTTTTACCGGCCACTGTAAACGGAAAGTCCCTGAACACGTTGGCCGCCGTACCGTCATTCCTGTGGGTAACCGCCACCATACCGGCCTGTACGGCTTCGATGGTGGATTCCTTCACAGGCATCTCATAGTAGTCATTGGGAGCCTCGTAGACAATTTCTCCCTCGGGTGATACCGCCATCTTGATCAGATGGGGTGTATAACGCTTGCCACCGTTGGCGATGGAGCTTATATAATTGGTGATCTGGACAGGGGTAAACGCGTTATACAGCTGTCCGATGGCGGCCATGGCCGTATTGGCAGGATACCAGTCCTCTCCGAAGTAAGTCTTTTTAAATTCCCTTGATGCTATCCTTCCCACCGATTCGGTAATCTCTATGCCCGTGGGCTGTGCCAGGCCGAATTCCTTGCCCCACTTTACAATATTGTCTATGCCGGTCATGACCCCCACCTTGTAGAAGAACATGTTGCTGGAGGTTGCCAGGGCCTTGGTCAGGGCTATTTTGCCCTGGTTCCCTTCAAGGTTGGTCATCATAAGCCCGCCGACCTCTTCCCTGTAAGGGCAGTTGATCAGGGTTGTGGGCGTTATGGTGCCGCTTTCCAGCGCCGCCACGGCCACCAGGGGCTTATACGTGGACCCGGGCGCATAGATCTCCTGCGCTGCCCTGTTCCACATGGGGTTGCCGGCCTGGTTCAGTATCGTGGCCTTGGCCTCGTTATCATCGCTCAGGAACACCGAAGGGTCATAATCGGGGTAACTCACCATGGCCAGGATCTCGCCGGTTTTCACGTCCATGACCACAACAGCCCCGGCATCGGCATCGCCAAAATTCTTCTTGTGCTCCTTCCCGCGTATTTCCTCCATGTTGCGCTTCAGGGATTCCAGCGCCACTTTTTGAAGTTCCAGGTCGATGGTGAGATACACCTTGTTCCCGGGAACAGGGGGGCGCTCAATGGTAAAAGCGGTGGTCCTGTTGTTTTCATCCACTTCCTTGGATATAAGGCCGCTCACACCCCTGAGCAGGGGTTCGGCCGCGCTCTCAATTCCCATAATGCCTACAATATCGGACTTGGTATAGTGTTTATCCGGATACTCTTTTGAAAGCCTTCCATACTGCTCCTCGGAAATATACCCCACATAACCGAGGACATGGGATACCAGCCGGGGATTGTAATACACCCTGTAGGGCTTTACATAGGTGGAAAAGCCCCTGAAATAGCTGCTTCTTTCCTCTATCTCGGCCATTGCCAGGGCCGGTATGTCGTCCGCGATTATTAAGGGGTTCTGGATGCTGGGCTGGTTTACCAGCACTTCGTACCTTAGCTTCATGATTTTAAAGGCTTGCTCATCGGTATAGGAAGGATCTATCTGGAAGGTTTTTTCCCTCAGGTACCGGAAGACCTGGTCGGCCGTAATAAGGTACTGGGCGTCATTCTTGTCTACCACGATCCCCTTGATAAAGTTTTCGGTATTGTCGGTCTTAAAACGTACGGGATTGATATCTATATAATCAGTGAGCCTGCTCTTGAACCCTTTCCCGTTTTTCTCCAGAAGCGATATGAATTCAAAGAACATCGCGTTCTTTTGCTCGTGGGACATATCCACATCGACATACTGGACGCAGTACCCCATACGGCTTCCCGCTATGGGGATGCCGTTCCTGTCAAAGATGTCGCCGCGTTTGGGGTAGATATAGCCCTGGGTGGATATGCGGCTTTTGGATTGCTCCATATAGTAAGCCCCATTGATCAGCTGAATGGTGGCAAGATTATAGATAATAATGGCCGAGATGGCCAATATTATCACAGCCAGCACTATGTAACGATCAAGGCCTTTGTGTTTCTTTTCCTCGTTACTCATGACGCTAACCGGTTCCTCTTTCTATCCAGCGTATCAAGTATATTATATACTTTGCCTACGGGCTTAAAAAGAGGCAATATCAGTATACTGTTCAATACAGCCTCGGGCAGCACAACCGTTGAGAAGATCAATGGGATATACCTGTACCCACGGAAGAGGAAAATGATGAGTATATAAAGGGTTTCAACCGCCACAGTGGACAGAAAGCCAAAACTCATAAGCACCAGCAGTTTGTCGCGATAGAGCTTCTCGTTGACCAGGGATATAACAATGGACAGCATGAGCAAAAGCAGGGCATACCAGCCAAGTACCTTTCCCATAAGGATGTCCATGGTCAGTCCAAGGGTGACCCCCATGATGCCGCTCTCCACAGAACCCCTCAGCAGGGCGATGACCACCGCCAGGGTTATGAGGATATTGGGCCTGACCGAAAACACCTCAAAATGGCCCATGACCGTGCTTTGAAGCGCGGCGGCAGACAGGACCAGAAATGCCGCCGCCAGAACCCTGTATCGCATTTCTACGGTTTCTCCTTTAGTACAATTACTTCTTCAAGCCTTTTGAAATCCACTACGGGAGCGATAATGGCGTAGGAATCGAACTGGCCTTCGTTCCTGATGACGTCTTTAACCTGGCCTATAATGATTCCTTTCGGGTAAATACCCCCAAGGCCTGAGGTTTCGATGATGTCTCCCGGCATTATATCCACATCAGGCGATATGTAATCCATCCGGCAAAGGCCGCTGTTTCTCAGGGCCGCGTCACCACGTACGATCAGGATGTCACGGGATCTTGATACGCGGGCTGCCACAGTACTGTCCATATCTATTATCGAAGTCACCTTGGAGGTGAAAAGGTCTACCTGCGAAACCCTTCCCACCAGGCCGTAGGCTGTGACCACGGGCGAGTTGATCTCGATACCGTCCTTACTCCCCCTGTTGATGGTAAAAACCTCGAACCAATTCCCCGGATCCTTGGCGATTATGGTGCAGCCGATGGGCTCGAAGGATTCCATCTGGTCCAGGAAATTCAGCGCGTCCCGAAGTTCCTTGTTCTCCCTCTCAAGGCGCTCCAGTTCGCGGTTCTCCTTTTCCAGCTCGGTTATCCTGCGCAGCAGTTCCTCATTTTCAGCCTTTGTCACCTTTACGTCCCTGAAATACTCGAATACACCGCCGATTTTTTCTGCCATGAAGGAAATAACGCTTTGAAGAGGCGCAATGGGTACACTTATGATATTTCCTATAACCCTGATGCCGCTTCCCTCCCTTGCGGAAACCGCGGCCAGGGCCAGGATGATAACAACAACAAGCGCAACAATGAAGAGCTTGCTTTTCAGCAATCTGCGCAATTCTCGGAATACCCCCTCAAAGTGTTATCTCATCTGACCTTCCTGGACGATATTAGCACGCTTCTCAATGTATCTATCTCTTCCAAAACTTTACCGGTTCCCAGCACCACACAGTCGATGGGGTTTTCGGCAACGAATACGGGGATGCCTGTTTCTTTGATGATCAGCTTGTCCAGTCCCCTTAACAGGCCGCCTCCGCCAGTGAGCATGATACCCCTTTCCATGATATCCGCGGCCAGCTCCGGCGGTGTCTTTTCAAGGGTAAACCTTATGGAATCCACCACCGCGTTAACCGGTTCCTTTAGGGCTTCCCTGATTTCCACAGAAGATATTTTCCGATCCTTCGGAAGGCCCGTAACAAGATCACGCCCGCTGATGGTGTAGGACTCCTCCTTTTCCAGCGGATATGCCGAGCCTATCTTGAGCTTAATGGCTTCTGATGTCCTCTCACCAACCATCAGGTTATACTCTTTCTTTATATAGTTGATGATGGCGTCGTCAAACTCATCTCCGGCAACCCTCAGTGAACGGCTTACCACAATGCCTCCCAAAGAGATAACCGCAACCTCGCTGGTTCCCCCTCCGATATCCACCACCATGCTCCCGGAGGGCTCGGCTACGGGCAGGCCGGCGCCAATGGCCGATGCCATGGGCTCCTCGATCAGAAAAGCCTCCTTGGCTCCGGCAGACATGGCAGAATCCACCACCGCCCTCTTTTCAACCTCGGTAACCCCTGAGGGTACGCATATTATAATCCTCGGCTTCTTTAGAGGATTGCTGCCCACTGCTTTTCTGATGAAATATTTAAGCATGCCATGGGTGGTTTCAAAGTCGGCGATGACACCGTCCTTCAGCGGCCTTATTGCCGTTATATTGCCCGGCGTCCTGCCGATCATCTGCTTGGCCTCAAGACCAACGGCAAGGACCTCTTCGGTGTTGTTGTTGATGGCCACCACCGAAGGCTCCCTGAGTATTATGCCCTTGCCTTTCATATAAACCAGTGTATTGGCTGTTCCCAGATCAATTCCTATTTCCTTTGAAAACAACGACATTTACTAATTCACCTTCTTCTGTTCTTTCAAATTGCCCATGAGCCCGGTTTCGGCATTTTGCCTCTGCCCCTGGGTATTTTTTCACCTGTTGATTTTTTTAAACCTGTCCCCTGTACCAGGAGAGCATTTCAAAACCCTGCTTCTCCAAAAGCCTGGAAAGCCTGTATATGGGAAGCCCTATCACGTTGAAGAAGCAGCCCTCCACCCTTTCCACTATAATGCTCCCAAACCCCTGGGCCCCGTAAGCTCCGGCCTTGTCCCGGTATTCGCCTGTCTTGAGATAGGCATGGATCATTCCGGGCGTCATGCTCCGTATCTTCACACTGGTCAATTCGCTGTCTGTGATGATTTCACGGGTTTTCGCGTTTACCAGCGTAATCCCTGTGATGACCCTGTGCCATTTCCCCTGGATGGCTTCCAGCATCCTATAGGCATCGTCGTAGCCTTCCGGCTTGCCAAGTATTGTTCGGTCTATCTCAACCGTGGTGTCTGCCCCCAGAACCAGGTATTCCTCGTCCGAAGCGCTGTAAAAATCCTTTGCCACCAGAAGCGCCTTCCGCCTCGACATTTCCTCGGCGTATTTCCCGGCATCCATATACCCCAGGGAGTTTTCATCAATGTCCGCAGGGTATGCCTCAAACTCCAGTCCGATCTGCTTCAACAAGGCTTTGCGTCTGGGCGATGCAGATGCCAGAATGAGTTTAGGCATATTTACACTCTCCTCGCTGCTGTACTGGTTTTTCATGGATGAAACACTCCATATCATTATACACTTTGCCAGGACATATTGGAATACAGGAAAATCTCAGAACAAAACGCCTCTGTAAGAATAAGGTCGTTTTATTTCCAGACCGGGCGTTTTGCCGAAACCCGAAGTGGGTATTAATAAAGCATCCTGCAGGAACTACGGCCAGGCGAGTCATAATTTGTTACTTCTCTTTTGCCGATACAATAAGTATAATATAGTATAAGTATGTCCAGAATTATTGAGAAGGATTAATGACATGAGGATTGAAAGAATAGGCGAAAACAAAATACGGATTTTCGTATCATATGATGATCTGGAAGAAAGGGATATCGATCTTGAGGCTTTCAACTACAACTCTCCCGAAACCCAGGAGCTTTTTTGGGATCTGATGGAGCAGGCCGAGATCGAACTGGGCTTTGATGCCCAGGAATCCCAGCTTTGCATTGAAGCTGTTTCCGATACCGATCACGGCTTTATCATTACCATTACGAGGATTGAAGAAGAAGCCGAGTTTGAGTCTATACAGAAGTTCATAAAGAACAGGTACCGCAGGAAGGATCTGTCCCTCAAGAAGAGGAGCCAGAAGATCTGTTCAACCCTGCTGATTTACGCTGTGGAAGGCTTTGACAATCTCTGCCGTCTCTGCGGCCTGATTAGCCCGCTGTATGCGGGAAGGAGCAGGGCATATGTGCTGGATTCAACTTATTACCTGGTATTCAGCGGCATCGAAGGCAATGTGACCAACCGCAAACAGTTTGACAGCATCCTTAGCGAGTACGCTGACAAAATGCAGAGTGTAGACTTCCTGGAAGGCTATCTCAACGAGTATGGCAAGAAGCTGGTTGCAGAAAACGCCGTGGCCTTTTTTGCGGATCTTAAGGGCTAACACTCCCTTTCAACAACTCTCCTCAAATAGGCCTTAAATTCGTCGCACAAATCTTCCCTTCTGAGCGCAAATTCTACAGTCGCCTCCAAAAAGCCGAGCTTGTTTCCCACATCGTACCTGCGTCCTTCAAAGACAAAGGCATACATGGCTTCAAACCTGGAGAGCTCCTTCAGCGCGTCTGTGAGCTGTATTTCGCCGCCTTTGCCGGGCTTTGCGTTCTCCAGAAACCGGAAGATGGCGGGGGAAATAATATATCTGCCCAGTATGGCTATGTCCGACGGGGCCGCGTCTATATCGGGCTTTTCCACCAGGTCCTTAACCTTGTACACCTGGTCATCCACCTGCTTTCCTACCACAATGCCATACTTGTCAACTTCTTTGGGATCCACATGCTGGACACCCAGGATGGTAGTTTTATATTCATCATAGACATCGATGAGCTGCTTCAGGCAGGGGGTTTCGGAATCCACAATATCGTCGCCCAGCATAACGGCGAAGGGCTCGTCGCCGATAAATGCCTTGGCGCAATGGATGGCATGCCCCAGTCCTTTTGGCTCCTTCTGCCTGATATAATGAATATCAACGAGGTTTGCTATATCCCTGACCTGCTGCAGGAGTTCTTCCTTGTTCTTGTTTTTCAGCATTTCCTCCAACTCGAATGACCGGTCGAAATGGTCTTCGATGGCTCGCTTACCGCGGCCTGTTATGATAAGTATATCCTCAATGCCGGATGCGACGGCTTCTTCGATGATGTACTGGATTGTGGGTTTATCCACTATGGGCAGCATTTCCTTGGGCTGCGCCTTGGTAGCCGGAAGGAAACGGGTACCCAGGCCGGCTGCAGGGATTATGGCCTTCCTTACCTTCATAATCATAACTCCCTCTTGCTTTTTGATAACAAATCCGCACAAGGCAGTATTATTATACCATAATTCCGGATTCCCGGGGGAATCTGAGCAGGATCACCGCCGAGCCTGCCGTTTCCGGGACAAGCAGCGGGGGTTCCCGCGGCATACCGATGTTAAAACTCCCGGTAAAGTGGTAAATATCATACCAAATAGCTATGAATGCGAGGAGGTTCGGTATGGCTTTTGAATGGAAAGAAAGATACAAGCTGGGCAATGAAGAAGTGGACAAGCAGCACATGAAACTGTTTGAAATAGGCGCCCGGGCATATGAGCTCACACGCCTGGACGACGCCTATGACCGCTATGATGATATCTTGGAGGTTCTCCAGGAGCTGGCGGATTACGCCCAGTACCATTTTAAGTATGAAGAATCCTTCATGGAGAAACACAATTTCGAGCACCTGCCCCGCCACGCCAAGGAGCACAATTACTTTGTGGCAAAGGTTAAAAGCATTCTTCTTTCAAGGGATATTGACGAAGAGCAGGAGCAAACCCTTCAGGAAATCACAGACTTCCTGTCCCGGTGGGTGAGCACCCACATCATGTTTGAGGACCGCAGGTACACCGTATTGTTCGATAAGGATTAACCGAGCATAAAAATAAAGGAGTCATCCGCCCTGGATCGACTCCTTTTTTTGACACCTTTACCGTTTAACCGAGCTCTTCCAATAAATGCTCCACAAGCAGTTCATCCAATCTTTGGCTCAGTTTCAGGGTTTCTTCGTTGTCCAGCCTGTTGCCTCCCTGGGCGACTCTTTTGTTCAACTCCTTTTTTAATCTCTCTATTTCCTGGGGAAGACGCTTTTGTTTTTCGCAGTTTTGTTTATCTTTTGTTTTTTTTGCCAATATACCTGCCTCTGCCATTTTTATACCCCCTTAAACAAAAACCCATTGACATCTAACTGAACAGAGATATTCGGATCCTTACTATATTAATACCCATAAACAACCATTCAACTCACAAATTTCTTGCAAATGCGAGCAATTATTTAAGCCATAACTTTATTGATGAGAAGGGGAATGAAAATTGGGGGTTGGGAAATAAAAGGCGGGAAATATAAATCAAATCTCCCGGCGGCCTTCCAGGGACTTGGCCAGGGTCACCTCATCGGCGTACTCCAGGTCTCCGCCCACCGGCAGTCCGTGGGCAATGCGCGTGGTCTTTACACCCATGGGCTTGATAAGCTTTGAAATATACATAGCCGTAGCCTCGCCCTCCACAGTGGGATTGGTGGCAAGGATCACTTCCTGAATGCCGCCCTGGGAAACCCGTTTCAAGAGAGGTTTTATATTGATATCGTCCGGCCCGATCCCCTCCATGGGCGAAATCAACCCGTTGAGGACATGGTACAGCCCGTTGAATTCCCGTATCCTCTCCATGGCCACCACGTCCCTGGGAGATTGGACCACACAGATAAGGGATTTGTCCCTTTTTTCCGAGGAACAGATCCGGCATGGGTCAACATCTGTGATATTTCCGCAAACCGAACAAAAGCCCGTTTTTCGCTTGGCATCCACCAGCGCCTTCGAAAAGGACATAACCCTGTCCTCGGGCAGGTTCAGGACATGAAAAGCCAGGCGTTGGGCGGTTTTGTGCCCAATGCCCGGCAGTTTTTCAAACTCTTCGATCAAATGTTGTACGGGAGCTGCGTAGTAATGCATATCAGAACATGCCCGGCAGATTGCCGAGACCGCCGGTTATGCCTCCCATCACGTTTTTGGCCAGCTCGTCCGCCTGCCTTAAAGCTTCGTTCACAGCCGCCAGCACAAGGTCTTCCAGGGTTTCCACGTCGTCCGGATCTACTGCGTCTTTTGATATCTTTATCTCCCTGATTTCCTTATGGCCGGTCGCCACCACAGTGACAGCGCCGCCGCCCACAGTTGCCTCCACGGTCTTCTCGGCCAGCTCCTCCTGGGCCTTGGCCATTTCCTGCTGCATCTTCTGGGCTTGTTTCATCAGGTTACTGATATTTCCTCCCATGCCCATAGGGAATCCGCGTTTTGCCATAAATGTTTCTCTCCTTACCTTTCGCTGGAATAATTATATCATGCTCTTTATTATATTCAATAACCCAGGATTTCAGAAATCAACGCCCTCGCCCCGTACAGAACGGCGTCATCCTTAAGCTCGGCAGCCCTGATCCGGGTCCGGCTCAGCATATGGGGCCAGGCGAAACGGCCGATATTGCTTTTTACAAGGGACAGGACCTCTTCTTCGAGGGCTTCAACGACACCGCCCCCAAGAATAACTATCTCGGGGTTGAATATATTTATCAGGTTGCCAATGCCTGCCGTAAGATAATACGCCGCGCGCTGGAGCGTGGATATGGCAAGCCGGTCACCCTGGAGGACAGCCTTTTTAAGGTCGCTGCTTTCTATCACGCCTTTTTCCTCAGCCAGGATATCCGCAAGCACTGTCGGCATACCCATGTCAATACCGGCCCTGAGCTCCCGGGTGATGGCTATCTTGCTGGAATAAGCCTCAAGACAGCCCCTTTGTCCGCAGTTACACAAAGGCCCTTCGGTGTTAATGGTCATATGGCCGATCTCTGCGCCGGCAAACCCGGAGCCGGTAAACAGCTTGCCGTCTATGATGATTCCCCCGCCAATGCCTGTTCCCACAAATATGCCGATCACATGGGAGTATCCCCTGGCCGCTCCATACTTCCATTCTCCCAGAACGCCCACGTTCACGTCATTTCCCATCACAAAGGGCACCTTGAATTCTTCTTCCATGATCCTTCCGAGGGCATGGTCCTTCCAGGGCAGGTTCGGAGCATAGCGGACATTTCGGTTTTTTGTGTCTATAACCCCGGGGGCACCGGCTCCTATAGCTTTCAGGTCGTTTTTGCCCACGCCGTATGTAGAAATGAGCTCATGGATGACACTCTTGATCCTGTCGTCGACTGCTTCCCGCCCCAATTCCGGTTTGGTCTTCTTTTTGACCCTTAAGAGGATCTCATCCTTTTCATTCATCACGGCGCCCAATATCTTGCTTCCGCCGATATCAAGGCAAATGAACAGATCAGCCATTCCAACCTCCCATAAAGGAATCAGCGCCGGTCACCTTTTCTTCAAAATAGGCGCAGCACCGTAACATTAATTCTACCACTGTTTTAGGCGCCGGTAACCCAAGAATCGTGATTAGCGCTACTTCTTAAAAATTACAAAACAGGATGATATCAGCCGTTCCCTGCCCGCAGACGGATTATTTACTATAGTATCGCCGATGATCATCTCGCTTGAGGCGCCACCGTCCAGCATGGCCGCCTGCATAACGCCCCTTTCAATCATCAGGCCGGCCAGCTCCGGGCCGCTTACACCGATGCTGATGTCCTTGTTCCTCCCGTCCACCACAACGAATACCAGGGTGCCGTCGGATTTGATGCCCACAGCGGTCCTTGGCGCGCGGGTCAGAAGGGTGCCCACCCATCCATCGGAATCCGGGCAGACGTTGATACCATCCTTTACGATCCAGCTTCCGCATTCATATGCTGAAACATACTCCCCATCCAGGGGCGCGGATGTTTTCAACTCGGTCTTTATTTCAACCTCCTGGCCGACGGCGATAAAACCCTTAAGACGCCTTTCGGCATCAGCCCCCACCGCGCTGACCAGAAACCCGTCGGACGGAATGGAAACCGGCTCATTGGCCGATACCATATCGGTAACCTTTCCATTCCTCACCACAGCGCACAGGTGGGGCTTTTCGATCCTGTCGCTGGAGCCGTAAATGGGAGTAAAGACATAGATGCCTTCATAGTCGGAATAGCGGTTAAAGAACACCGGGTCGGATGCCCTTTCCTTTGATTGCAGCCAGATCTTCTGCGTGGCATCGGCGATTACAGCCTTATCCTCAAGGAGGAACAGTACAGGGAAGTTTCCGGTGGCAGGTGTTTTCAGGGTCTTGTTTGAGTAGAGCATACCCCCCGGAAGCCCGTTGGGATGCGAAAAACCTCCGTTTACAGCGGCAAGGGCATTAGAGTTTTTCGCCATGACGCTGAGGTATTCATAACCAAACAAGGTCCTGTGGGAAGTAACCGGCTTGACACCCGCCTTATCGCTTCTCATGTCAATCTCCAGAAAGTGCATGACAACAGGGCCATGAGCCGTCTCTTTCACCTGTTTTTCGTAGAGGAACGGGGGCTCATGCTCCCCGTGTGTTTCCCCGGTTTCCGGTAAAGCCGTTGGAACGGGAGAGGAAGATACCCCGGGTGTTGGCGGCGGCGATAATAAATGCCCCTCCTCAGGTCCGTTTTCTGAACCTTCGAAAGGGCAGCTAAACCAAAGTACAACCAGTGTCAAGACCATCATGCCGGCAAGTTTAGTCCATCGTTTCATCAATCATTTCAGCCCCGATCGTAGATTGACTTTCTTCCTCACTGGTCCTGTCATCTGTCCCGGACGTGGTAAAGGTTCTGTCCATCTGGGCGCTAAGCTGCTTATACATCATTTCGGCTATGCCCACACCCCTTGTGCCGCATTGTTTCATCAATTCCTCATCATACATATCCTGGAATATGCTTCTGGCATTGCTCTCCTCAAGCAGCCCGCCCTTGGGTATGGTGGCTTTCATCTGCTTATAAAGGTTTTGGAGCAGGATGCTTTCAAACTGGATGCAGGCTTGTTTCAGCTTCTCCCTGTCGCACTCATCGTAAGCCTTTTTCAGCGCGGCTTCAAACCCGGTATCATCCGATACCTGTCCGGTGCTCAGGATATTATTCATGTGGTGCTGCGCAAGACCGTCTATCTTCATAACGTCCTGTTCCTTCCTTAATATCCGCCGGGTTAATTATACCCTAAATCAGGCCCTTCCATAAAGGGGTTGTATTATCTTCTCAGGTTGTTGGCGGTCTGGAGCATTTCGTCCGATGTGGTTATGGCTTTTGAGTTAAGCTCATAAGCGCGCTGGGCGGTAATCAGCCTCACCATCTCCTCAACCACCTGGACGTTTGAGGCTTCCAGGAACTCGGTCCTGATGATGCTGGGATTATTTGTTTCATAGTCGGGGATGGGCTCTCCCGAAGCGGAATTGTTCACGAACAGGTTGCCGCCCACCGCCTCAAGCCCCTGGACATTCTCAAACTGGAACAGGCCGATGAATTGCCCGGTAGGCATCATGATCCCGGTTTCCGGGTCCCTGTATGTTATCTCGCCGGTGGATTGTATTTGAAGGTCATCGAGTTCGCCGTCAATATAGATCTCTATGCCGTCCCTGTCCAAAACCGGATAACCTTTTGACGTGGCCAGCATTTTTCCCATATCGGTCATGGATATCTTGAAGCTGCCGTCCCGGGTGTAGTACGGATTTCCGTCCGGACCCCTTACTATAAAGAATCCGTCCCCCTGGATGGCCATATCCAGCTTGTTTCCTGTTTGCTCTATATTGCCCATGGAGAAGTCGCGGACATTCGCGCGGGCCACCACTCCATGCCCAACCTGCAGGTTGACGGGCCTGACGTCTTCCCCGTCGGAGTAAGCCTGCTGCATTGTAACATAGAGCAGATCCTCGAACTCGGGTTTTTCTTTCTTATATGCTGTGGTGGAAACATTGGCGAGATTATTGGCTATGGTGTCCACACTGAACTGCATGGCCTTCATCCCCGATGCTGCGGTCCAGAGTGATCTCATCATATCAGGTCACCTTTCCTTCTTGTGGACATCCGTATCCAACTACACATCCTGTAGAACCTGGCTTATATCAAATGGCCGGGCCGGGATTTGGCATCCGGCCGGAAAATCGTTAATAAACCCTGCCGACATCATTTACAGCCTTGTCCAGCGTTGAGTCCTGGTATTGTATCATCCTCTGGTTGGCTTCATAGGACCTTAGTATGGTGATCATGTCCACCATCTCTTTTATGGAGTCCACATTGGAGCGCTCGACATATCCCTGGAGCACAGTGCCGGTAAACTCGCCCTCAACGGTGTCCCCGGTTACCGTAACAAGGTTCATGCCAAATTTCCTGAGGGTTTCCAGGTTTTCAAACTTCCTGATCCTTAAGGTATCAACATACATTTCGTCCTGGTAGATATCCCCGTTGCTGTTAACAGTGAAATCGGCGCCCTCAAGGAATATGGCCCCGTTCTCACCCATCACCACATAGCCGCTCCGGGTGACAAGCCGTCCCTGGTCGTCCAGCTTAAAAGTTCCATCCCGGGTGTAAAACTCCCGGTAGTTGCCCTCGGCATCCTGGACGGCCACAGCGAAAAAGGCCCCGTCGTCGCCGTTGATGGCAAAATCGGTATTGAGGTTGGTGTTTTCAAGGGAGCCCTGGGTATAATCGGTATAGACCTCGGCGATATCGTTGTATAAAGCCATGTAGCCTATGTCCCGAATACCGTTGGGAGACCGGTTGGCATAATCGTAAAGGCGCTTGGCAAGGACTTCGGAGAATTCCCTGAACACAACGCCATCCTTTTTAAAGCCGTTGGTGTTCACGTTTGCCAGGTTGTTGGACAAAACGTCCATCTTCCTGTTGAGTGTCAGCATGCCATAACCGGACGTATAAAGGCCTCTTATCATGGATTTACCTTCCCCTTTACCGATTTAAGAAGATACGGGTTCTGTGATATATATCGGGTTTTTGGGAGGAAGGGTTAATGATTTGGAAGTGGAAAGTAAAGAACATTTATTTACATCCAACCTCTTACATCCATTTGCGAGATTGCCGCGCTCGTTGTCACTCACTCGCAATGACATTTTTTCTATACTCCCTGGTTGTCTCAAACAGGCGTGAAACCTGCAGCAGGAAAGCTTCAAGACGTGACTCGATAAGCTGGGGAAAGGCGTTGCCATCGGTTTCCACCGAGAGGAAAGGCAATGACGGCCAGACCTCCATCACCTTTGCCACGAGATCCGCATCACGGGCTATCCTGGGCTTGTGGGAGTTAAGTTTGTTGGTCGCCAGGGCTTCGGCGATGCGTGAAGGCATACATCCGAAAGGCCCAAGGGACAGCACGCCGTCCACGCTCTCCACTATTTCGGCCATGGCTGCCCCAACCGTCAGTATGGCCTCACCCGTAAGCCGCGGGGATATCAGATCACGGGCCGCTTCTACCAGGTGTTCCACATCATTATCAAATACACTGTAAAAACCGCAATCGGCAAACATGCCCCGGATCTCGACCTCAAAGGGGTTCTTGACCATGCATGTAATCTTATTTTTCAGCCGGTCACCCCACCTGGACTTAGCCACAAGCCTGTGCTGGACAATGTAATCGCAGTATTTTATCCATTCCGAGACAGGGGCGGTTCTTACCCAGAAGCCCTGTTTGCTGATCCGCTCTACCAGGTACTGCCGCGAAAACCCGTCGCGCCGCACATATATCTCCCCGATGAGGGCTATGGAAGGAATATCGCCAAGGTCGCATTTTCTTGGCAGCTCCGATAGAATCCTGGCCGCCTGCCCGATCTTCTTCTTCAAGACCTTCCACCGATCGCGGGCAATGCTTTCTATGAGGATTTCGGATACCTCCCTGAAAACCTCTACGGCGTGATCAGGATCCCTGGCTATGGCCAGAATAGCGCTGTATATGTCGTCCAGAACATCGGACAGGACGATGGAGTGCCATGCCCTGAGGGCAAATTTAACCCCGAATCCCGCGTATGAGTTTTCGGAGGTCAGGGATAGCATGGTTACTCTGTCCAGCTTCTTTTTCCTCACTATCTCCCGCATCATGATATTGTACTGGCCGAACCGGCATGGGCCCGAGGTTTCGGGCATGAAATTCACCAGGATGTCTTCGCCGTTCCATTCCTCCTCCACATAACGCAAGAGGCTTCCGGCTGTAAGGAGCAGCGGCAGGCATTCCTTGCAAGAGGCAACAGTCCTGCCCAAGGTAAGCTCCTTTTCGCCGGCGGGCGGAAGCGATACGGTCCTGACCCCCACATATTCCATGGTGGCGGCCAGCATCCTCGCGCCGATCTCGCCCATGGAGGGCATGAGCACCTTTACCCTGGGATGGGTAAGCGGGTACCTGGAACCGTCGGGAAGCACCACCATCATTTTCCCGGCTGCAGTTTCAAGGCGGGCGGTTTGGAATGGTTCCATCCCGGCAGCAACCTCAACGCCCCGGCGGACCATATCGTTATATCTTTTCACCACGTCGATGAAAGCCTCTATACGGGTATCCACGCCCGCATCGGCGGTATGGGAGTCAAGCTCCAGGGTGAGCGACGGCTTTTGTCCCATAACATCCCTGAAGTAATTGATCAGGAATGAATCGGGGCCGCAGCTGAAATTGGTGATATAGGCAGCGAAAAGCCTGTCATGCTTTTTCACATACCTGGCGGCTTTAAGGATCCATTGACCCGACGCCCAATACATATTATCCTGGGAGCTTTCGTGTTCTAAAGGCAGGAAATCCTGGGGTATAACCCGGTAACCCCTGGACGCGAATTTTTTGGGTATCCCCATATTCCCCATGCTGGAAAAGGCATTGTACGGACGCCCGAAGAGGACCACCGAAAATCCCTCCGGGGAGGCTTCTATCTCCTCCAGGGCCTTTTCCCCGGCTTCCCTGCACTTTTTATGGAAGGCCTTTTGCGCTTTTCGCCCCACCTCAAAAGCCAGCCTGATTTCCCTGGCGCTGTGCCCAAGCCTGCGGCCCATCTCCATAAAATCGGCTTCCGCGGCTTCATACCCCCTGGTCATGTCCAGAACGGGGCTTAGAACCTCGGTCTCTGACAACCGGGGAAACGCGGCCTTGAGCGTATAGGGCTCAGACTGGACAAAAGGGCATGACACACTGACTTCATCGCCGCCGGGAACAGGGAGGGCCTTGATATGGGGCAAGAATACCACATCGGGTTTCTTGTCCAAAAGCGATTTCAGCGTGCCATGGGCCTGCTCCACGGGCCAGCAGAAGGCCGCCCCTTCCATCAGGCATCCTTCGGCGTCGATCCTGTCGGGCAGGACCACTTTATAGCCCAGGGTCCTGAAAAAGCCCTCATATAGCGGCAGAAGGGTGTGGGTCATAAGAGAAAGATTTATCCCTATGCTCTTTCCATTGGGTTTGGTATCTTCGGGCACAAACATGCCGGCGGTCTCAAAGAGCAGCTTTTCCCTTAAGGCCACAAGGTCCAGCAAGGCCACATCCACGTCATTATGGCGGTTTATTATGTTGTAATACTTGTTGCAGGCTCCGCCGAAGGGGTATATTCTGCCATCCAGCCGGATACGGCTGATGGTGCATTTCCGGTCGCATTTTTCCTTTCCCCCGGCACAGACGAACGGCTCCTCATATATTACTTCGCGGCCCGCCAATGCTTTCAGGTCGAAGCTCTGGACGGGTACCTGCCCAAGCTCCTGCTGCGACATGGTTTCCAGCGCCACGCCATAGGCGCCCATCAGCCCCGGTTCGGGAGGCACCACGATCTCCCGCCCGGTTAGTGATGCCATGGCCACAGGCACGGCTTTGTTGTAGCAGACACCGCCCTGCATGAAAACCTTCGCGCCCACCGGACGGTTTCCCTTAACCCTGTTGAGGTAGTTCATGCATATGGAATAGACAAGCCCGGCGGCTATATCCGCCCTGGATATGCCGCTGTGGATAGCGGTTTTGATATCGCTTCCTATAAATGCCGCGCACTGGTCGCTGAAGTTTGGCGGGGCAACTCCCTTCATGGCCAGGTCTCCGATTTCCTCAACCCTCAAATCCAGTGATTCCAGGGCCGACTCCTCCAGAAAAGACCCCGTTCCAGCCGAACAAGCCTCATTCATGGCATAATCCGAGGCAACGCCGCTGGTCAGGTATGTATATTTGGCATCCTGGCCCCCAATCTCGAAAATGGTGTCTACTTCGGGATCAAAATAGGCCGCTGCCCTGGCATGGGCGATGATCTCGTTTATAACGGCGGGGGTCAGGGCATGAAGCCCGGCAATCTGCCGGCCCGAGCCGGTCACCCCAAGACCCGTTATGTTTACGGGAACGTCTATTTTAGAAGCAATACCTGCATAGCATTTCCGGGACGCGCCCACCGGATCGCCGTTGGTTCTAAGATAAATACCCGCCAGGATGGCATTATCACCGCGCCGTACCAATACTGCCTTTGTGGTGGTTGATCCCACATCAAGTCCCAGAACACAGTCGTCGCCCGCCCTGGCATGACCCCGTATGGGCTCCATAAACCTGACTCGGGATAGGGCATCCCCCAGGGGCGGGTGCCTGGAAAAAACATGCTCCCCTTCAGTAAACAGATTATCAGCCTGCGGCGTGGGTTTTGTTTCATGGGAAAGGGCCCATATCGCCGCTCCCAGCGCCTCGAAGCAGCGGCTGTGTTCAGGGATGACCACATGGAGCGCCTCTTCCTCTAAAAACTTTACCATGATATGGTTTGAAGCGCTTCCGCCGACCAGGAGGACAGTACCCGGCTCCTCGCCCTTTAAAAGTTCGGTGATCTTCCCTGCCATCATCTTGCAGAGCCCGGAAACAACACGGGATTTGGGCGCTCCCTTGTTGAGGGCGTGGGTGCAGTCGCTCTTGCAAAACACGCTGCACCGGCCGGCCACCTTGTAGGGGTTTTCGGCATCGGCTATGTTCATGGCTTCTTCTACAGAAAGGTCCATGCGCTTGATCTGCTGGAGGAAGAATTCACCCGTGCCCGAGGCGCATTTGTTTCCGCTTCGGACTTCGATTATCCGGCCCTCATTGTCCAGCCTGTAAACCATTAAGGTCTCCCCGCCCGCGCTTATAAGCGTACCGGCCTTTTTCCCGGTTGTTCGGGACCACCAGCTGTAAGCCGCCTCCAGGGCTTCAGGCTCGGGAATCCCGGTGGCATTTACCAGGTGCCTGAGCTTGCGCCCGGTAACAACTACCCTGTCCGGGGTTTGGGCAAAACCCCCGGCGAACAGTTGGGAAAGTATCTTCCTGGGATTCCCGCCGTGGGGAATGGACCTTGTTTTTATTATTTCTATATCGCAATGGTTGAGGCTTATCTCTGCAACGGTTACAGTAGACGCGCCGACACAGATTCCCGCTGTTTTCATGAATGACTCCTTCTAAGAGTATTTTAGGTGTTTTTTCTAAAGGTTTTTTACAGTTAGCCCCCTATATTTTCATGTTCATGACTTCTCTTACTTCCTCAAGGGTTTTAATGGCCTCTTCCCTTGCGGCCGCAATGCCTGAACGAAGCACCCCGCGCACATAGTCCAGGTTCTGTTCCAGTTCCTTTCTCCGGGTTCTCAGGGGACGAAGGTACTCGTTGAGCGACTCGGTGAGGAGCCTCTTCAATTGGCCAGAACCGGCGTCTCCGATTTCTTCGGCTATTTCTTCCGGCTTTCTTCCGGTCGTCAAAGAGGCGAGCATCAAAAGGTTTGATACCTCAGGCCTGTTTGCGGGATCATATGTTATCCTTCTGTCGGAATCGGTCTTGGCCTTTTTTATCAACAGGGCCGTTTCATCCTCATCGGCGCTTAGCATTATGGCGTTATTCCTGCTCTTGCTCATCTTCTGGGAACCGTCCAGCCCAAGAATAATGGGAGCTTCGCTCAACAGAGGCTGAGGTTCGGGGAAAACAGGTTTATTGCTTGCAAACCTCGTATTGAATCTCCTGGCTATGGTCCTGGTCAGCTCAAGATGAGGCAGCTGGTCCTTGCCGACAGGAACTACCGTGGCTTTGCAGAAAAGGATATCGGCAGCCTGATGGACGGGATAGGTATACATACCCGCGTTGATCCGTTTCTGCCCCGAAGCGGTTATCTCTTCCTTTACCGTAGGATTCCGGTCCAGCTCGGCATTTGTTACAAGGGTCAAAAATGGCAGAAGGAGCTGATTCAGTTCAGGCACATGGCTGTGAGGGAAAATGAAAGTCCTGCCGTCGGAAGGATCTATCCCCGCGGCAATATAGTCGATAGTCAGCTGAATAACGTTCTCGGCAATATTCTCAAAAGTGTCCCTGTCTGTCAGCACCTGGTAATCGGCAATTACTATAAAAGTGGGAACGCCCAGCTTATGGAGCCGCACCCTGTTTTGAAGCGACCCGAAAAGATGACCGATATGCAGCCTTCCGGTAGGCCTGTCCCCTGTGAGTACCTTATACTTCCCTGGATTTTCCTGTATATCTTTTTCCAGTTGTTTGCTCCTTGCCAGCGAGGCTTCAAACGTGTCGTAGTTTATTTTTTCAATGGTCGACATGATAATCCATTCCTTTCCGTTGAGTATTCAACTGCTATATCAAAAAAGCAGCGGCTTTTATCATTACCGGCCAGTTTTTAATTGTATCATGCTCAGCCGGAAAAGTTCATAATATAAAATCCCCTATTCCCGCAAGAACAAGGGGCAAGAACGGGGCAACCCTGATTTCAGAACTGCCCCGCCTTTTCCATTTCAAATGGCCTTTATAGTCAACCGTGTATATTAGTCCTTAACTCTCGCCAGCCACCGATTATTAATAGCTGTATCCAGCACCCCTGGCATATTCGTTGCTGCGAAGCATATCCAGATTGTCAAGCGCCTTTCCGGTACCAACTGCCACGGCCGAGACGGCATCATCGGCAATGATTACCTTGATGCCCGTCTTGTGCTCCAGCAGCTTGTCCAGGCCATAAACCAGGCTTCCTCCGCCGGTCATGACAATTCCCCTGTCGCTGATATCCGCGGCAAGTTCGGGAGGGGTTCTCTCCAATACAGAATGGACAGCCTCAACAACGCTGGATACCGGTTCGTCCAGGGCATCCATCAATTCGGTGGACGTTACCGTTATGGTTTTGGGAAGCCCGGAAATAAGGTTCCTTCCCCTGATGTCCATGGAAACCTCCTCGGGCCTCGGGAATACCGTACCTATGCTTATCTTGAGCTCCTCGGCGGTCCTCTCGCCGATCATCAGGTTATGCTTTTTCCTCATATATCTTACAATGGCTTCGTCAAACTTATCGCCTGCCACCTTGATGGATGTGCTCACAACCGTACCGCCCAGGGAGATGACAGCTATATCGGTGGTTCCGCCGCCAACATCCACCACCATGCTCCCGCAGGCCTTGGTGATGTCAAGCCCGGCGCCGATGGCCGCGGCAATAGGTTCCTCTATAAGATAGGTCTTCCTGGCCCCCGCCTGGATGGCGGCGTCCTCAACCGCTCTTTTTTCTACCTCTGTGACGCCGGAGGGCACGCAGATCATGACACGGGGCTTAAAGAGCCTGAAAATGCTGGATAATGTTACCCTGTTAAGAAAGTACTTAAGCATTCTCTCGGTCACATGGTAATCCGAAATAACGCCATCGCGAAGAGGACGGCAGGCTATGATGTTGCCCGGCGTTCTGCCCAGCATTCGACGCGCTTCCTCGCCCACAGCCAAAATCTTGTCTGTATTTTTGTCGATTGCAACAACAGAGGGCTCACGAAGGATGATACCCTTGCCCTTGACATAGATGAGCACCGAAGCGGTTCCCAAATCCAATCCTATATCCAATCCAAGGCCCAAAGTCTACAACCCCTTTGCTCACATATCATAACCGGTACACTTAACATCTTAACAATATCCGGGTATGATTACAAGTGTGAATTTGAGCAATATCAAGCCTTTCAGCATGATTCGGACACCGCGGGAAAAGGCTTAAACAAAAAGACCGGTTTTACCCGGTCTTTCGTCATTATTACCGCATTATAATCTATTCCACCCTGCTCTGCCTGAGGGAAAGCAGCTCGGGGAAGTATTCCTTGGCCAGCTGCTCCATTTCGGCATCGCTCATTACAGTGGTCCTGCCGTTTTCATACTCGTTGTCAATCCGCGCTTTGATTTTTGCCACCTTTTGGTTCTTTTTATCGATGGCCTTGTCACCCTTGAGCATGAAATAGTTATTGAGCCATGCCGCCACGCCGGCAAGCCCGGAGTGCTTATCAACCACTACAACGGGAGGCCTTCCCAGGATCTTGGTAGTGTCGAATATGTTGTAGATCTCCTCGTCCTTCAAAAGGCCGTCGGCATGTATGCCTGCCCGCGTGGCATTGAAAGCCCGGCCCACAAAGGGGGTCCTTGGCGGAATTTCGTAATTCAGCTTGTTTTCAAAGAACTCGGCAATCTCGGTGATTACCCTAAGGTCCATACCTCCCGAATCGCCCCTGAGCTGGACATATTCCATGACCATGGATTCCAGCGGGGTGTTTCCTGTTCTCTCACCGATGCCCAAAAGGGAGGTGTTCACGTTGGCGGCGCCATACAGCCATGCGGTGGTGGAGTTGGTCACTGCCCGGTAGAAATCGTTGTGGCCATGCCATTCAAGCCACTCGGAGGGCACTTCCGCATAGTTGACCAGGCCGTATATGATCTGGGGCACGCTTCTTGGCATCGCCACGCCGGGTATGCTTACCCCCAGTCCCATGGTATCGCAGGCACGGATCTTCACAGGCATATTTGCCTGCTTCGACAGCCCCATGAGCTTGTTTACGAAGGGCAGCACGAAGCCGTAGAAATCCGACCGGGTGATGTCCTCGAGGTGGCACCGGGGAATGATTCCAGCCTCCAGCGCCGACGAAACAATACCCAAATACTGTTCCATCGCCTGGGTCCTGTTCATCTTCAGCTTCTTGAATATGTGGTAATCAGAGCAGGAAACCAGGATTCCCGTTTCCTTGATCCCCATATCCTTGGCCAGCTGGAAATCTTCCTTTTTGGCACGTATCCATGAAGTGATCTGGGGATAGTCGTAGCCTTTTTCCATGCATTTTGCCACGGCTTCCCTGTCCACCTTGGAGTACAGGAAGAACTCGCTCTGCTTTATGATACCGCTTCCATTGTCCAGCTTGTGGAGAAGATCAAAGAGCTTGCTGATCTCATCCACAGTATAGGGAGAACGCGCCTGCTGGCCGTCCCTGAAGGTAGTATCGGTGATGTAAAGCCTTTCAGGAATGTTCATGGGAACGGTCCTGTGGTTGAAAACCAGCCTTGGAACTTCATTATAGGGAAAAATATTGCGAAATAGGTTCGGGTCCTTCACATCTCTGAACTGGAACTCTATTTCCATCATCCTGCTTTTCCTATTGAATTTTACGTTCATAAGCGCCCTCCGTTCACCGTATTTCGTTTTGTATTACAAATTTCTTGCCCTGCCAGTTCCTGAACTCCGCCTTGTCTTTTCCGATATAAAGAATGTAATTAGGGAGAATTGGCGTTTTCCCGAGCCCTTTCGGGCCGTTGACAATATAGGTGGGAATGGCCATTCCCGATGTCCTTCCCCTTAAGGATTCCATGATCTCGAGCCCTTCTTCTACCCGTACCCAGAAATGGGACGTGCCCTTGACCGTCTTGGGATGGAAGATGTAATAGGGCTTCACCCGGATGGTAAGAAGCGCCTGGTTCAGCTTCCGGACCACAAACTTATCATTATTGACGCCGTTTAGCAGCACCATCTGGTTTCCAAGAGGTATACCGGCGTTGGCCAGCTTTTCGCAGGCGGCTTTAGCCTCCTCGGTGATCTCCCTGGGGTGGTTGAAATGGGTATTTACATATATGGGATGATACTTTTTCAGCATGTTGGCCAGGTTGTCGGTAATCCTCTGGGGCAGTGTAACAGGCGTTCTGGTGCCAAACCTGATTATTTCCACATGCTCAATACCTCTCAGCTCTTTAAGCATCCATTCTATGGTGGCATCGTCGAGCATGAAGGCATCACCGCCGGTGATTAGCACATCCCTTATCTCTTTGTTGTTCCGCACATAATCTATGGCCTTTTTCAGCTTATCCCGGGAAACGTGGGTGTCGTTCTCGCCGATAAGTCTCCTTCGCTGGCAGAACCTGCAATACATGCCGCATATATTTGTAACCTTGATAATCAGCCTGTCGGGATACCTCCTGGTGATAAGCTCCTCGGGAGTCCAGCCCTCCTCGTCCATGGGATCGAGTTCCCCCTGCTCATTAAGCTCCTCAAAGCATGGTATGGCCTGCCTCTTTACCCCGCAGTCCGGGTCATCGGGATCAATGACCGACAGATAATACGGGGATATTCCAAACCGGTATTTCTCGGTAACCTTCCTGATCTTTTGGGTTTCATCCTCGGACAGCCCAATAGCGTCACAAATATCCTCAACCCGTGTAAAGCGGTTCCTTAACTGCCATTTATAGTCGTTCCATTGTTCTTCGGAAGCGCCGAGCTGCTTCATTATTCTTTCCTTTTGCCGCGCGACCTTTTCCCTGTCCTGTAAGCCGGTTTTTATAGTGTGTTTGAGGCTTTCATAATCCCCGATACTGCGCCTTAGTTCGTCAAACCTGTCATAATCGGTCTTTTGGCCTGTTTTCATAGCGTTGTTCATTTTCAACCTCCCTTCGTATATTAAAAAACAAAAGCGATTGACACTAACCACAGAGTGCAAATCGCTTTAAAGGCAAAAATATCCCGTTCTCCCTTCAAAGCTTCCGAGGTTAGCTGACGGATTCGGGCCGAAAGGGCTTAGCCCTACCGGAGTATTTCCGGATTCACCCCACAGATTGGTTCCCCCGTATCCTGTTCCAAGATTATAGAAAACAGGAATTCAGCACTTCATAGGCTATACAGTTATATGTTGTATCGCCGTAGCTTATTATACCGTATTTTGGGTTAATGGTCAAATGATGTTCAGGAAATGATTTGGGAGATTTGTCCGGCTGTATTACGGCAATCTGTGCAAAAAGCCGGTGTTACCCGACTTTTCTGCCTTCCCTGCCATATTTCATCCTGGTCGCTTCGCCTCCGCGGATATGCCTTTCCGCTTTGTTCTCATCCAGTATCCTTTTTACCTGCCCTGCCATTAATGGGTCAAGTTTTGCGAGCCTTTCTGTTACATCCTTGTGCACCGTGCTTTTGCTGATTCCGAAATTCTGTGCAGCCGCTCGGACCGTAGTCCTGTTTTCAATGATGAAGCTTCCAAGCTCCAGGGCGCGTTCTTCTATGTAATGTCTCATGCGCCTGCCTCCCGCACGCGCCGATACCACGGCTTAAATGTCCCGATACTATCTATATGTGCATGGCTAGTACGCTATACCCCAAAACTCAATTATTGTGTTGTCCTTGTTTATGCGCATGAGAAAAGACCGCCGCGTTTTACGGTGAACTTTTCTTATGCCCGGCTCTGATACATCTGAAAGTGATTCTGAAAGTGATTCCGAAGATGGAGAGCCTGATTTGAAGATCACTTACTATCTACAAAGAAGTAATAGAAAAATACTTCAACTGATATGCCCCTATGGCATATTATCGACACGCATCACATTTGCGGGTGAGTGGCAAAAGGAAGGTGGTGTCACCGCGATCAAAGCGTGGCAATCCCTTCCTGAGGGGATTTTGCGAGATTGCTTCGTCACTTCGTTACTCGCAATGACATTTGGGTGTGTCATTGCTAGCCCGGCAAAGCCGGGCGCGGCAATCTCTTAAATTGGAAGCGCGAGGCGGGAGGTTAGAGGCTAGACTTCTTTGGCGCGGCTTTTCAGCCATTCTTATACTCCAACCTCTCACCTCTCGCCTCCAGGATTGTCATTTCGCAGCGAAATTGGGCATGGATTTCTTCGTCGCTTCGCTCATCGTAATGACATAAACCCTACTTAGGAAAATCGATATAGGCTTCCGGGTCTACCAACTTGTCCTCTTTATACAGTTCAAAATGAAGATGGGTGGGTTCCGCGCTTTCAAAGATCGCTGTGGCGCCTACAGATCCTATGGCATCTCCCATCTTTACTTCCTTGCCGACGGTCAATGTATTGTCGCTGGCAAGATTGGCATACAGCGATTTGTAGCCGTTCTTGTGATCGATTACGACGGTGAATCCATACCTGGGATCATTCTTTATCTCGTGGATGACGCCATTCCCTATGGCGCGCACCACTTCGCCCCGGGGCGCTGATATGTCCACACCGCTGTGAGTACGCCATTCATTAAATGTAGGAGAGAAAACAAGCCTGTCCATGGAATAGCCGGCCTGGATCTTTCCTTCCACAGGCACCGAAAAGTTCGGTTTCACAATGGCCAGCACCACATTGTCCACTGGGGCCGTGCCGTCTTCCATTACGCCTCCCGATGTTGTCTGGGTACTGTCCTCCTGATCAGCAGCCTGTTCCGAAACCTCCTTCTGACCGGATATATCCTCGCTTTCTTCATCAGGCTCGTTTTCCAGGACTGCCTCATCACCAGGATCATATGCGATCAATCCATCATCGGGACCTTCATCAGCAAAGTCGGTTCCATTGCCGTCATTGATGGAGCTTTGATCGGTTCTCGGTATTACAGGAGAATCGTCAATCAGACTGAATTCTTTGTCGTCCATGCTCAATCGGTTATCTGGAGGCTCTGGCTCCGGATCGGTAAGTATCTGGCTGGTTGAGAAATACACGGCCCCTGCGGCCAGAGCGCACAAACCAACCACGATAGCTATATAAAAACCGCTCTCCCTGAAAAAGCTCAAGATCCTTTTGCCAACAGACCCCTGATTTCTAAAACTTCCCTTGTTGTTCACAGTATCCACCTCCACCATGTATTATTGCCAGCGGAGATGGATTTATACTCTATTGTGCTATTTCTTCCACTTCTGTCCCGGAATAATAGAATTTCAGAATATCCTCATAACCGTAGCCTTCCCTGGCAAGGGCATCGGCCCCGCACTGGCTCATCCCCACACCGTGGCCATAGCCAAAGGTCGTGATTTCAACTGATTTATCAGACGGAAAGCTCAGACTGATTTTGGTGGAACGCAGCCCGAACAGCTCTCTGAACTCGGTTCCCGACATGGAAACGCTTCCTATCCTGATGAAATCAACGCGCCCACTGACGGTGTAGGCTTCAATCTCCATATCCACGTTTTGAGAAAGCTTTGCATCCGGGTATTTAGTCTTTACTTTTCTCGTTATTTCATCCCAGGAATACAGCTGTATTTTTTCATAATCCGGATAGCCGCTTTCGTCAGGACCAAAAACGCTTTTAAGATATGGCACGCTTTCTGAGATGGCCCAAACCTCCCGGGCATCCTCGGTGGCACCGCCGCTGTTTGAATGGAACAGCGGGTTTATAAGCACATCCCCGTATGTGATGACGATGTTCCGGGTATCATTCACCGCTTTTTCAATCCTGGCCCAGTCCGCCTCGTCGCCATATACCTCAATGAACCGTTCCTTTGATATCCAGGCCTGGCAGTGTCCCGGATCGGTGCATATATCGGCTCCAAAATGGCTCGCGGTAGAACCGTAATAGCCTTCCACCCTTCCAAGCGCATATGTACGGGCCGCTACAGCCTGGGCCTTCAGGGCTTCCAGGTCAAAATACGGAGGCATTTCAGCGGCAACCACACCCACTATGTACTCCTCCAGCTTTGCCTCAACAATGAGGCTTTCACCGGGGTTGTATACCGTGAGTGTGATCGCGGGTTCCCGCTGCCCTTCTTCTGGCGCCGGCAGATTACTGATTTCCCGGTTCTGGGGCCTGATCAGAAAAAGCAACAGGAAGACCAGCGGAAGCAAAAGGAGCACAATATCTTCAGCTTTGAGGCGATATCCTTTTTTAACCATAGTAATGTTTATGAAGCAGAAGGATGAGCAATGCCAATATTAATCCTGTATAATATGAAGTGTACAGGCCTTGTTATTGCAAGGAGTGAAGCGACGAAGCAAGCGCACAATACAGAGGCGGGAGGTGTGAGGTTGGAAGTTGGAATGAAGTAACGGCTGCGGAACCCATCCTGATGCAATCTTACTTCCAACATCTCGCTTTTCACCTCTATTTGGGAGGAAACCATGACCAACCCCTACATGGAAATAGCCATCCAGGAAGCCAGAATGGCTGCCGAAGAGGGCGAAATCCCGGTTGGAGCTGTTATAGTGAAAGGCAACATCGTCATCAGCCGGGCCCATAATCTCAGGGAGAAAATGGGCAGCGCGACAGCCCATGCCGAAATCCTGGCCATCGATGAGGCCTGCAGAATTCTCGGCCGCTGGCGTCTGGACGATTGCGACCTGTATGTAACGCTTGAGCCATGTCCCATGTGCGCCGGGGCTATCATCAACGCGCGCATCAGGCGCCTCTATTTCGGCGCAGCCGACCCGAAGGCCGGAGCCGTGGGTTCGGTTGTGGATCTTCTGCGCATGCGCGCTTTCAACCATACCCCGGAGATTTACGAGGGTATCATGGAAAGCCAATGCAGAAAGCTGCTCACAGATTTTTTCAAGCCATTGAGGTAAGATACGAAAATGTCGATATATAGAGGCTTCTAAGAGGTTGCCGCGCTTTACTCGCAATGACAGTTCGGGTATGTCATTGCGAGGAGCCTTTTTTCAGGTTTCATTGCGAGGAACGGACGTGACGAAGCAATCTCGCAAATTACTGCGTTCCACTTGCAATAGTACCCTTGTTTAATCTTCGTTTGAGCTGACAGAAAGTAGTGTTGCGGAAACGGCATGGATGCCTTATAATAAAAAAGCGATTCACTTAAGAGTTAAACCTGGAGGGTTGTCCGAGTGGTCGAAGGAGCTGGTCTCGAAAACCAGTATACCATTTTTGGTATCTAGGGTTCGAATCCCTAACCCTCCGCCACAGGGGAGCTGCCTGTTCTGCAAACTTGCAGCTCCTGTTTTATTCCCTTTTTGGGTATCATTGTGAAGAACGAAGTGACGAAGGAATCTCACGCTCCTCGTCACTTGCTCGCAATGACACCCTCATTATCAGCGTCGCTTCCTTCCGCAGGCTTGCTTCTTTTTATTAATGACAGTACAAGCAGTATCAGCGGGATTATAACCTGAAAGGTAATGGCATAGTAGGAATATATCCTTTCAGTCCAACTGAACAAATCCAGCACGTTTTCAAAATCCCATACGGAAAGCACGACGCAAAAGGCGCCGACTGCCCTTGTGAGATTAGTATAGTTTTCAATTCCCGCAACCTGACTTATAGCTTTTGTCGCCGCATAAATGCAAACCCCAATCTTTGCTCCTCCTCCGATCATCAGGTTTATATCTACAAGTGGTTCCACATTAGCCTCCGGAAAAAGCAGTGTTGTCGAATGGGGAACAAATGTGACACGGCTCATCAGATCGCTTCCCAGGACAGATATATCCCTGAAGAAGATTACGATGCTTATCAATGCTGATAGTGCCGCCGAAACAAACACGATCTTCTTCAGCTTTTCCTTTCTGTTCAAATTCGGAAACAGCATAAGGAACGCGACGGTTTCCCCAAAGGGAAAGGTTATATAACTAAGGGCTGCTTTCAGTACGGGTCCCATCCCGTTTTCCAGGACAGGCAGGAAAGCCGTGAAATCATTGACCGTGATCAGTGACACACTGACAATGAGGATGAACGTGGGAATTATCGGCACCAAAAGCTCGCCCATTCTTCCCATTACCTCTACGCCGCCATTGACCCTATATACCACACCAAGTGCAAATATGCTTATTAGTACAGTCATGGGCGTTTCCGGAAAGGTCACTGTACAGATAAACTCGCCAAAATCCCTGAATACCAGCGAAGCCAGGTGAATGAAGTACCATATATACAGGACCGCAATAATACTGCCCAGGACCTTTCCCATCTTTTCCTTCAATATTTCCACCAGGGTTTTTGAAGGGTTCAGTAACGAAATGGCCGCATAAATCAACATCAGCAAAGCGCCGCCTGTTCCGCCGATGATTATGGCAAGCCATGCATCGTTTTTTGCTCCCAATGCGGGAGCCAGTATCACGGTGCTTCCAAACAGGAATCCCGATAAAAGCATAAACAGTTGTAAACCTGATATCCTTGTCTTTCCCATCACTTTGCAATTCCAATCATCTTAAATACAGCTTCTATCAGCCGTGAAGGAGCAACAGGCCTTATCCCCGCTGCCAGAAGCAAACTGACTATCAGGCCTGCACCCATGAGGAAAAAATACAGCACGTAAACCTTTGCAGGTTCTTTGTTCCGTATGAATATCCGCATGTCATACAGGATCAGGATAATAAAAACCGCTATTATTGCCAGCAAAATGCTATTCACCTTTCCCCACCGGGTTTATCACAAGGCCTACGCGCATTATTTTTGCATCCACCCGGATGTCCGCCGGAAGCTTGCTGAAGATGTTATGCCAGTCATTCTCTACCTCTTTCCAACATTTTGGATAGTATTTATGCAAATAGATGCCAAAACCGAATATGTCGCTGGCAAACTCCTTCTGGCACTTCTCCAGCGCCATTTCAATCTCTTTCCCTATTTCCTCTCCAAGTTTTTCCTCCAGCATATAAAGGGTTTCCAGCGAGTCTAATCTCCCTCCGCTCCCGTATTCCCCCACATTCGCTTCGGCATTCACCCTTATGATGAGCATTGACGGCTTGCCGTCTTCCACCTCCACACTGACAGACCCTTTCGACCTTATAATCTCAAATGCCGCCTTACCATTATCAACAGGTACATTGACAATACCTCCTTTCAATTCGTTATCCGCAAACAGGAATCCCCTGGTTTCATACGGATTGAGCCATCCTGCAAGCTTTCCGTCCCTGAAAACCGCAAGGCCTTCGGTCCTCACTTCTTTATCACTGGATTTTGTTATCTGGCCGGCGGTAGGCTGTCTTCCCTTGCAGTCCATATCCTTGAACAGGTCAATTAGTAAGGTCTTTTTCACCGTGCCCCGGGCAGCGGTATTTTCCACAGTATCCCTAATATACACGGCAGGTATTGTATCCATATCGCTTTCTATCCTGAGGAGTTCGTCGGGGGTTGCATCCTTCGCCACAATGACATCCACCAGGTAACTCACCTCATGATCCCTTTCAAAGAAGTCCAGGATCTCCCCTATGCCCTCCTGTGCGAGTTTTTCACCTATGATCAGAACCTGGGCTGTGCTTAAAAACAGTTTCTTATCAACAACTGCCAACATACCCCTTAAAGCCTCGAAAACCGTTTCACCTTCATTGGATGCGACAAACACGGGCTTTGACTTCTCGCCACCGCTTCCGCCTCCCGCAGACGCTGGCTGGATCGCGCCCGGCTCCGCCACCTGCACCGTTACCAGGATTTTGCCATCTTCGGTCCGTTCAAGTCCCATACCCGCCACAATATTGATTTCAGTCAGCGGCCTGTTATTCCAGCATCCGGCCAGAAGCAAGGGGAAGATAAGAAGGAGGATTAACAGGGCTTTGCGCCCTTTATCCTTTTTGACTGTCACGTCCCTTATCCACCTCCTGGCGTTTTGAACCTTTAACACCTCTTACATTTTCCTGCTGCCTGAGTATCTTGGGTCTTGTTATCATAGCCCAGATGGGAACCATGATCAGGGAATCCTTCAGATCATGAGCAGTAAGGGGGGAGAACGGCGCCAGGTATGGAATTCCGAAGGATCGCAGCGTGCAAAGGTGTGTAAAAACAGCAACGACTGCAACCATAATTCCAAGGAACCCCAAGAAATTCGCCGCGGCCAGGAAAACAAACCTTATCAGCATGGTCGCGCGGATAAGCGGCGGAACAACGAAGCTGCAAACTGCTGTGATGGCTACGATGATCACCATAAGGTTACTGGCAATTCCCGCCGCCACCGAGGCCTCGCCAAGCACAATTGCTCCCACAATGCTAAGCGCCTGGCCGATAGGCCTGGGCATACGCACACCTGCCTCCCGCAGCAGTTCAAAGGCTATTATCATTAACAGCGCTTCAATGAAAGGAGGAAACGGTATTCCCTGCTGTGAGGCTGCAAGCGTGATCATCAGCTTGAACGGGATTACCGTATGATGGAATACCACCAGCGCCACATAGAGGGCAGGGAGCAAATTCGATGTCAAAAGCGCCAACAGGCGGAGCAGGCGCATAAAAGAGGCAAAAAAGGCATGGTCGAAGTAATCATCGGTTGCCTGTATGGATTCGATGAATAAATACGGAACAGTCAATACATATGGTGTGCCATCGCATATTATGGCTACACGCCCTTCCAGCAGCTTCCCGGCCAGTTTATCGCACTTTTCGCTGTTTCCCACCAGGGGGAAAAGGGTTAAGCGGTTGTCGGCAATGTACTGCTCGATAATGCCGGTATCAAGGATGGCATCGGTATTGATTTTCCCGAGCCTCTCCTTCACTTCCCTGACAATCTCCTCGTTTGCAAGGCCTTTGATATAACAGATGCAGATATCTGTTTTTGTCCTCTCTCCCAGTTGCATGATCTCCATCTTCAGGTCAGGGTTCTTTATCCTTTTCCGAATAAGGACCATATTTGTAGGCAGGTTCTCAACAAAACCTTCCCTTGAACCCCTGATGGAGGTCTCTGTATCCGGTTCTTCCACCTGCCGCCCCTCGGGACTTTTTACTCCGACCACCAGGGCCCGGTCTTCTCCGTCTATGAATATAACGGCATCCCCGGATACGATGAAGTTAACGGCCTGCCACATTTCATGGACTTCCTTGATATCGCTGCTGATGACTATGCATTTCGAAAGCTGCTGGTATATACTGCTGCTATCCTCGGACTGCACACTTGGCAGATAATCAAGTATCGGATGGATCACGTCCTGGTTCAACAACCTCCTGTCAACAATGCCTTCAATGTGCACAACCAGGATCTTTATCCGGCCGTCTTTCCCGCATGAGATCTCCTTGATAACAAGGTCGTTGCATTGGGAAAAAATTTCGTCAAGCCTGGCTTGAACTGCTTTGATTTTTCCCGGAATCGGCCCGTATGAACTGGCATCGACACGAACGTTTGCGAACTTATGCTTTGCTTCTCTGTACCTTTCCCTGATCCTTCCAAACATCTCTGAACCACCTGTTCTGGATTATGTCCATTATTCAACGGCAAAATACAATATTATCCTGCCTGTTTCACAGGCGATGTATATTATTGAACCGATCATACCGATAAATTAAATGAAAGAGTCGATACATGAAATGTGAAAAAATGTGATTTTATATATTGACAATTGTTTGACAATCTCTTAAAAATTATAAATTGTTGCTGGCCAGGCAACCTGAAGCTTATATTTGAATAGCGTAGCAACTTATGCTAAGGGCAAACCTGCCGAAAGACAGGGACGCAAAGCCGCGGGTCTAAAACCTTACGGTCATGATAGCCGGGCTGCCATAGGTTTTATTATCTGAGTAATAGAGCCATGGCCTGTTTATGCCCTGGCTCTTTCGTTTGGTTTGGGACTATGGTGATAAAGTTACGGAAATATTTGTATTAATACGAAAGAATTTACATTGTAGAGGGGATGCTATGAGCTTTAAGGGCAGGATCATAGAAGGTGATGACCCCGACTACATTGCTGAGTTCATCTATCGTTCGGGGAATACGGTAATCAGTGGTATGGCCAGGATAGTCAGGAAGCAGCCAAAGCTTGAGATATCCTACTGCAACCTTTCTGCTGATAAAGTCAGGATGCTCGGCGAAGAGGACCTGACCAAGCTGGAACTGGAGATCACCAACCTGGTTCTGAACGACCTGTTGAAGAACAACTGTCACCGCCGGGATATAATTGACCCATAGCGCCGGACAAGAATTGACCCACACCAAACCAACGGTTTACCATAAAGTGTGACAAATACTTTTATGGGAGATGACCGTATGATAAGGAGTGGGCTAATTAACATGATACGCGAAAATG
>Ga0209537_1000183_pt1 | contig 72596 bp, 57 predicted proteins | sample BioPla4DNA1_FD_187698 | JGI IMG/M metagenome (GOLD analysis project Ga0209537, IMG submission 187698) | Biogas fermentation microbial communities from Germany - Plant 4 DNA1 (SPAdes) (version 2) | ecosystem: Engineered > Bioreactor > Anaerobic > Digestate | place: Bielefeld, North... | reverse complement strand
GGTTCGAATCCCGTCTCGCGCTTATTTAATCCCTTGATTTTCAAGGGATTTTTTGTTGTTTTGATTTCACCACTCCTATGGCGGATATAAGACAAAAATGGTGTGTTCCAAATGTTTTTCTTTCTTGACAGCTATAATTCACGGTATTAATTTAATTGTCTTTAATGAGAACAAATGAATTAATTTAATTTTAAATAAAAGAAAGTATACGTGCCGGCAGACGCAGTTGATAAAGATTTGCTTTTACATTTCAAAAAAACACTGTCAGATACATATCTTATACAAATGAATGTTACCAGAGAAATGATACAGGATTATCTATACGTTATTTTTACAGCTAGAATGGGTGAATGCCCTGACGAATAGAATATATACAAGGGCAATCTTATACTTATATAATTTTTAATTTATAGGTCACTAAATTGCTATTTTATTATGGGAAAGCTACTAAAATCAGGCTTTCCTCTTTTTTATGTCTAAAAATTATGTGTAAACTAAAATCGCCATAATGCTTTGTCCATATAGGCACTATTCTTTTCGAAAACCAATTCCGTCCTCTCCTACTTTGGCAGCTTCTATACTGGCATTTATGATAATAAATTTGTCAATTTAAAATTTTAATTGACAAATTTAGCCAAATATACTATATTGTTAATTAAAGGCAATATAAGTAAAATTATGAAAGGAAGGGTATTTATGATAAGAAAAATCCGTAAGAAATTCCTTACAAAATCTATCGTATCCATGGTATTAATCTTAGGCCTTATCTTATCACCTATGAAAATGACAGGTAATTTACAGACAGCTCAAGCAGAAGAAAAGTATAACTACGCAAAAGCCCTCCAACTATCCATGTATTTTTATGATGCCAATATGTGCGGAGAAGGTATTAGTGGGGGCGCTCTGTCCTGGCGTGGAGACTGCCACACCGAAGACAAGCAAATTCCCCTGAAACCTCAAGATGATAAGGGATATGGGACAAACCTATCCGCCGCTTTTATCTCTGCCAACAAGGATGTCTTAGATCCGGACGGTGACGGATATGTGGATTTATGTGGTGGCTTCCACGATGCCGGTGACCATGTTCAATTTGGTTTACCCCAAAGTTATTCCGGTTCAACCTTAGGATGGGGTTATTATGAATTTAGACAAGCTTACATTGACATTGGTGAACAAGATCATATTGAAAACATTTTAAGAAAATTTAATGATTACTTTTTAAAATGTACCTTTAGAGACAAAGATGGTAAAGTTGTAGCCTTTGCCTATCAAGTAGGTGACGGTACATCAGATCATACCTATTGGGGACCTCCTGAATTTCAGACAACTCCAAGACCTGCCTGGTTTGCCACATCTGAAACCCCTGCCAGCGATCAATGTGCAGGTGCCGCTGCTTCTTTAGCTATCAACTATCTGAATTTCAAAGACACAGATCCCGATTATGCAGAAGAATGTCTAGATACTGCCATAGCCTTATATGAATTTGCAAAAGAAAACCGGGGACTTGGTTTTTCCGGAGGCTTCTATAACTCCAGCTTTGATGAAGATGAAATGTCATGGGCAGCTGTATGGTTAAATATCGCCACAGGGGATATGTCCTATATCGATGACATTACATCGGTTACAGCTGATGGAGTATATACTGGATATCTAAGTAGAATTATTGAAACCACTGACAGCACTTGGCAAAACATCTGGGTTCATTCTTGGGACACTGTTTGGGGCGGAGTATTCGCTAAATTAGCTCCGATTACCAACGACCCGGAACACTGGTACTTTTTCCGTTGGAACTTAGAATATTGGTCCGATGTACCCCATGAAGATCCCAATGATACTACATATATGGCAGCTACTCCCGCCGGCTTTAAGGTAATCAACACCTGGGGCTCAGCCCGGTATAATACAGCAGCACAATTATGCGCTCTGGTTTACAACAAATATAAACCACACCAGGGCTTTGTAGATTGGTGTAAGAGTCAAATGGACTATATCCTAGGTGACAATCCTATGGATCGTTGTTACCTGGTAGGTTATGCAGAAAACTCTGCTAAGCACCCTCATCATAGAGCTTCCCACGGATCTCTAACCAATAGCATGGAAGATCCTGTGGAACAAAAACATGTACTTTGGGGTGCTTTAGTAGGGGGACCGGACGGTGAAGACTATCATGTTGATTCAACCACCGATTACGTCTACAATGAAGTGACCATTGACTATAATGCCGGTTTTGTCGGTGCCTTAGCCGCCCTTTATCTAATATACGGAGAAGGCCAAGAACCGGATCCTACTGTTCCCATTTACCAGGTAGATGAAATGCCTTTCTTTGTACATGGAAAAATCGAACAAGAAAATAACGAGAGAACTCAACTTACCATAGAAGTAACCAATGATACCAGTTGTCCTCCGAGAAAAATCTCTACCCTTAAAGCAAGATATTTCTTTAATATTACAGAGATGATAGAAAAAGGACAATCCATAGAAGATGTTAGCGTTCAGGTTATGTATGATCAAACCTTGGTAGTTGACGGTTCTGCCGTTAAGATAAGTGATCCTTTTGTATGGGATGAGGAAGCAGGAATATACTATATAGAACTGGATTGGTCCGGTATTAGCTTCCATGGAAGCAGAGAACTTCAAATAGCTTTAGTACCGGCTCAGGACTCCTCTTACAAGTTCAACTGGGATCCTACCAATGACCCTAGTAGAGAAGGATTATCCAAGACCAAATCCATGACTGGCAATATTCCTCTTTATGTGGACGATGCTTTAGTGTATGGTAATGAGCCTAAAAAAACCGCCTCTGTGGATATAAAACTTACAAAACCTACTAGCGGAACAGTTTATGATTATACATCAAGTCAAACTCCAATTACTTTAGAAGCTCAGGTTGAGTCCACCGAAACAAAGGTTACTAAGGTGGAATTCTACGCCGACAATGAAAAAATTGGAGAAGATACTACTGCACCCTATACTATGACTTATCTACCAAAACAATCAGGAAGTGCAATTAAGAGAATTGCTTTGACTGCTAAAGCATTAACCGAAGATGGAATAAGCGCTAGCAGCAATGTTGTTAACCTTATAGTAAAATTTGAGGAAGGTCAGGATGAAGCATTCATTTCAATTACAAGTCCGACAGAGGGAACTGTACTTGACTTAGGTACCGGTAGCAAATCGGTAAATGTAATAGTTGAAGGTAGTGGTGCTATTGATGCCATTACAGATATAGAAGTATTTGCTAATGGAGTTAAAATAGGTGAAGCAAATGATAGCATATGTAATGCAATCTATACTGCTCCCACGGACAGAAGCTTATATACTGATGGTTTTCTTGATGTAGAATTTACTGCTAAAGCCACTTTAATTACCGGTGAAGTTATCAGCTGCGATTCGGTTTCAATAAGGGTAAAATATTCTGCCGATATAGGAAGCAGTGACCTGAAAATGGAGGTAGATGGTTTAGGTTCTGCAAGTACCAATACAATCAGTAGAAAGTTCACTCTAACCAACACCGGTAATAAAAATATTGATTTAGCAGATGTAGCCATCCGTTATTATTTTACTAAGGATGTAAGCGCTAATCTTGCCTTCTACTGTGACCATTCCGGACTTGAATTAAATAGCGCACCTTGGTATGAAAGTGTATCCGATGGAATAGTGGGACAATTTTTCACTATGGATAAGGCTGTGGAAGGGGCAGATACCTATTTAGAAATTTCCTTTGACGGAGTTACTAAGCCCCTTGCTCCCGGTAAAAAAATAGAATGCGAAATTCGAATAGCCAATAGCTCCTGGGCTAACTTTAATCAGGAAAATGACTATTCCTACAATGAACCTAACCATATTCTTCTTTTGGTAAACGATTTTGTAGTAAGCGGAGTTGCTCCAAAATAATATGGCTCACCCCAATTATTTAATGTTTTAATTAAAGAGACATCTTCTTCTATGGTCTTGATACATCTATAGAAAGAAGATGTCTCTTTACTAGTAGAATCAAAATTATTGTAGTCTAATTTTTATTATCACTGCAGGGACATAGTTTAAATTATTTATATAATTTACCTAAAATCTAATGTCTCTTTGTAAGGAATTTTATGTTTTATTATTCCATTTATTGTGATATTATAATAAGTAATTCAAAATGTCTAATCATAATAATCAACATTAGATAACATCGTAACTCATTATGTTTTTTACTATTATTCTATACTATCATATAAAGTTTAAAAAAAGTGAGGTTATATAATGAAAATACTTGTAACTGCCGGAGATACCTATGAACCCATTGATGATGTCCGTAAAGTAACCCATATGGCAACCGGCCGACTTGGAAGTTTAATTGCTGATGAATTTGCCAAACAGGGGGCGAAAGTAACCTTTATTTGCGGAGAGCACTCTATACGGCCAACTTTAAAGATGGAAAAAATTATAGAAATTCAAGGTGTAGTATCATTACAAAAAACTTTAAAAGACCTTTTGTCCCATACTCAGTTTGATAGCCTTGTTCATAGTATGGCTGTCAGTGATTATACAATACGAGGACTAGTGACAGAAGATGATCTTATAAAGAAATTTCTTAAAATTATCCCTTACATAAAAAACATCAGTAACCAAAAAGAAATGTTTTCATATATCAAAGAAGCATTTAGTAGTGCCTTGTATAATGCCGAGGGAAAAATCAGCTCCGATTATGAATCACTGCTTGTATTTATGGATAGAGCACCTAAAGTTATTTCTTGTGTAAAGCAAATGCAGCCAAATACCATACTGGTGGGCTTTAAATTATTATCTAATGTAGATGAAGAAACCTTAGTAGCAGCAGCTAAGGAGCAAATGCAATTATCCGGCAGTGATTTTGTACTGGCAAACGATCTTGCTGATATTGACGGTGATAATCATAAAGGGTTGCTTATTAGTTCCAAGGGTATTATAGATAGACCTGCAACAAAACAGGATATTGCAAAATCTATTGTAAATCATGTTACTAATTGCATAGGGAGGGATTAAAAATGTATACCACCGATACAAGTTCTATTAAAACAAAACAGCTGGTGATATTATCTATGTTTAGCGCTATTATTATTCTTATGGCCGCTACCCCTATAGGATTTATCCATTTGGGCTTTGTTAAAGCCACAATTATACATATACCGGTTACTGTCGGTTCTATTATACTAGGACCAAAAATGGGAGCCATGCTTGGCTTTGTCTTTGGAGCAAGCAGTTTAATCACCAACACTATATCTCCTGTTATATCATCCTTTGTATTCTCTCCTTTAATTCCTGTACCCGGTACATCAAGCGGCAGTCCTTGGGCCTTATTAATATGCTTTATTCCAAGAATTTTAGTAGGTGTTATTCCCTGGTATGTATACCGGTTATTAAATAAATTAGTAAAAGATATCAGGCTTAACATTATTTCCTTGGCAGTAGCCGCCGTAGCAGGCTCTGCTACTAACACTCTCTTGGTAACTCATCTTATTTATTTTTTATTTAAGAAAGAGTATGCCATAGCACGGGGGGTTGCAGAAAATGCGGTTTACAAAGTTATTACATCAATTATTATAGGCAATGGTATTCCTGAAGCTGTGGTTGCTGCCATAGTTACAACCCTTGTTTGCAAAACTTTATTTGTAGTATTAAATAAGAATCAGTAATACAAAAAAGCATCTACAGATTCCTATTTTGTAGATGCTTTTTTATTTTTATCCTATTTGGGATATCTTGTTACTGATTAAAATAAATGCTATAATAGGTATTGCTTTTTAAAAACTCTATAAGAATATAAATCAACTTAATATGGAGACTAATAATGAAAAGAAGAAGAAAAGATGATTTTAAATATGGAATAAAACGGGGGCTGCCTATCGCCCTTGGATATATCCCCGTTTCATTTACTTTTGGGCTTATGGCTGTTTCAGGAGGAATCCCTGTCTGGATGGCTGTTTTTATTTCCTTATCTAATCTAACCTCTGCAGGACAGTTTGCAGGAACTAATCTGATTATAGGGGGAGCCGGTTATTTAGAAATTATATTAACAACATTTATTATTAACATCCGCTATATGTTAATGTCACTTTCATTGACCCAAAAGCTAGATAGCAGCATCACTTTCCCTAAACGGTTTATAATCGGTTACGGTATAACAGATGAGATATTTACTGTTGCCTCAGTGGAAGAAACCTCCCTTACATTTCCTTATTTTATCGGTCTTATAATAGGACCTGTCCTTGGTTGGACAAGCGGTACGGCTCTTGGGGCTATCATCTGTTCTGCCTTGCCGGAAAGTTTAGGGAGTGCCATGGGCATAGCATTATACGGAATGTTTATTGCTATTGTTCTTCCTGTAGCCAAAAAATCAAAACCTGTAATAATAACAGTTGCAATATCTGTAATAGCTATCTGTATTCTTAAATATATACCAATATTTAAGGCCATATCATCCGGTTTTCGTGTTATTATTGCAACTATTATCGGTGCCGGAATCTCAGCTTTTCTTTTTCCTGTTGAAGAAAATCCCGGTACAGAACATAAAGATTAAGGAGAAATTGACCAATGAATTTAAAATACGCCTTTATATCAGTTATTCTTATGGCAATGGTAACCTATATACCCAGGGTTCTTCCTATCGTAATATTTCGAAAAGAAATTAAATCTAAATATATAAAATCTTTTTTACATTACGTGCCCTTTGCAGTATTAGGAGCCTTAACCTTTCCCGATATTTTTTATTCCACGGGAAATATTGCCACAGCTATATGTGGCACAATTGTTGCACTTTTCTTGGCATATAAGGAAAAAAGCTTAGTTGTGGTTGCTATTGGAGCAATCCTTACAGTTTACCTTGCCGGATTTATATTTTAAAAGTACCAGGTACTGTTAGCAAACTGCGAACAACCTGTTCATAATTTGCTAACAGTACCTGGTACCTTTTTTAAATAAAATAACAAATCAGATATAATGCTAATAAATGAAGGGGATAGAAAAAATAAAATTCATATTTTAAATTAAGGCCACGTTCACCCTTATAGGCTCTTACAAAAAATATATTAAATAATGCTGCCAGCTCAATTATTGATATAAAACATAAGGTGATAGCTCCTGCCAACACTGATTTAACATAGGAATTTCGAAAGTAATACATAATCACTATGGTAAGGACCCCAAATCCTGCATAATCAGTCTGAAGAATCTGAGCCAGGATCATGCCGACTGCTAATACCAGAATATCGGCAAAGTATATACTCCACTTTTGATTTCTTTTACTAAGTATCAAGTAGAGTATTACCATTATTAAACTTAATAGGGCAGCTATAATTATTAAGACACTATATTCGTACTTGATTATGCCTGAAAATGTATATGTCAGTGTACATCCGGCTGCTATTGCTCCTGCCACAGCCAATATTGGCAGCCAATTCTTTTCCTTTCCCTTTTCATCTATCAAGCTGAATGCTTGCAATACCAGCAGGCCAATTAATAGGGTAAAGAATACATTTTGATGGCTTTTCTCAAAGAAAGTATTATAAAAAGCTAAATCAAATGGGATTTCAGATATTAATGCAAATATAAAAAGCCGAAGGGCATACTTCCACCGATTGCTGGTATGTTGAAATCCTTCTATTAGCAAAAAGCAAAATATAGGAAAAGCAAGTCTACCTATTATTCTAAATGCACCATATGAGAATATCAAAGAAGAATTCTGGGCAAAAAAATCTTTCATCCTCTCAAAATCATTGGGGTCTATTTTATCCAGCCCTTTTATCTGTAACATTTTATTTATTATTGTGGCAGCTGAATGATCTAAAAACATTGTAATAATTGCAATAATTTTTAAGGTGCTGCCACTGATACCCTTGCCCTGTTTATCACTGGTAAATCCATATCTTACCGAACTATTCCTTTTCATCCATACCTCCGGTTATTCTTAAGTCATATCAGATTTAATGTGTATATTTTCTATGTATACTTACCTATAATCTACAATGTATACAAGGCTCCTTTAAAGCATAAATTTTTCTATAACATGGGCTACTCCATCCTCTTCATTTGATAAGGTAATATAATCAGCTACTGCTTTTACATCCTCCGTTGCATTGGCCATAGCCACACCCAAGCCTGCATATTGTATCATTGCAATATCATTTCCGGCATCCCCTACAGATATGACTTCCTCCGCTTTTATACCTAGCTCCTTGGCAATAATAGATACCCCTGCTCCTTTATTAACACTCTTATCTAAAAATTCTAAGAAAATAGGGGCACTTCTTAGTATTGAGTATTTATCCTTAACCCATTGGGGAATAAGGGGAATAATACTGTCTAATTTTTTAGGGTCATCTATCAACATTACCTTAACAATTTTAGTAGAAGTATCCACATCCTCTACCGGGCCTTCAACAACAGGAATTTTATTTATGCTTGATTCTATTCCGGTATATGGATTATTCTTTGGGGTAAGTACGCTGCTTTCAGTAAGGGCATGGATATTTACCCCCAGCTGTTTACTTACTTCATATAACTCTTTATAGGAATCCAGGGATAAGGGCTTATCATATAGAATTTTATCTCCCTTGGTATTTTGAACTAAAGCTCCGTTATAAGTAACCACATAATTATCATCATCAAGCAAATCTAACATCTCAATATAAGGAATTATACCCCGTAAGGGTCTTCCGGTAGCCAGTACAATTTTTTTACCCATTTCCTTTAATTTGCTTATATTTTCACGGCATCTTTTTGATATTTCCTTTTTTTCGTTTAGGATTGTACCGTCCATATCTACTGCTATTAATTTGTACATACAAGCCTCCTGTTTCTGTAAGTGATAGTCTAGATAAAGAAAGATGTCTATATTCTATATCACTTAGTTAATTAAATCAAATCAAAGCTTTTTTTAAACCCTTTATATCAAGCCGGTATTCTCCCTTTATATATTTTAGGGCATACTCCCTCTTTAAGGCAGGGGCAAAAAAAGTAGCCCCCAATGCTGTTTTTGATACAACTGTGTGATTGCTCTTATTAGGCTCATAACCTAGCATAATATAATTAGTTGGCTTTGGGGATAGAAGCTTGTGGTAGCCGGCAGTTGCCATAACCATATGAAAACCATAATACAAAGCTTTGCCATCAAAACCTATATGACTTTTCTTTCCCTTGGTTCCGGAAGAAGTGGCCTTGATTAACATCTTTTTATCAGCTATTGATTTCATGGTATGCTTCTTTAGGTATAATGTGGGTATAGGAGGTATTTTATACAAATCAGATATCTTTCGTATATCCTTGGGATTATAATTCTTGGCATTAAGAATTTTCGAATATTCCTTACAATGCATTCTATGAAAATTAATATTTTTCTTAACAGCCCTTATAAAAAGCGGATCTGTTTCCTCATGATTATAGAGGTCTCCAAATTTAAATAAGTCCTTTATGTAATCCATATTTACCACCAATCTTTTTTTGCGCCCTTTCGATAAATTAATATTATTTCGTACAATTTATGACATCAATAATACTATAACATAATTATGTTTTTACTAGAATATTTTTCAAAGCAACATTGTTATATATTATATAAAATTAGATCTACTATTCATAATATATAAAAAATCAATATAAATTCCTTAAAAATTATTGAATTTTATGTAATACTATGTTTTAATAAGGATAATATTATCGAAAATCTTAACTTTTTTAAGCAAAGGAGATGGAGTATGAAAGAAAGGAAAATATACATACTGTTTTCATTTATAATGCTCTTAATGTTAACCGGATGTAATAAAAAAAATAATCTTATCAGTAAAGATTTTTTAATGCAAATAGAAGAAACTTATTCAATCTCAGGCAAAGGTGCCGTAGCTACAGGAAAAATCCTCTCAGGATATATATCGACCAATGCAGTGGTTGATATAGTCGGCCTAAGAGATGAAGCAAAAAGTGCCAAAGTTGGCAGTATAAGAATTTCAGATAAACGTAAAGATACCGCAAAAGCAGGTGATACGGTATCTATTCTTCTTAACAATATAGAAGAATCCGATGTGGAAAGAGGACAGGTGCTGGCAGCTAAAGGAACAATTTCCGCCCATAATACTTTTTATGCGGATTTGACTTTTACAGCAAATGATTCAGAGGATTTCTTTAAAAACGGTAAACTTGATGCACTTTGCTACTTCTTTACTACAGATTCAACAGCTATTTTATATTATAACTATGATGATATTGATGAAAATGGCTGTGTACCTGTACAGGCGAAAATGGTGGCAAAGCTACCTATGAAGGTGGGCACACCCTTTATGGTACAGGTGGATGGTGAAGAAATAGCAATGGGTAAGGTAACTGCCGTAGATGTAGACATTGATATTGATACTGTCCTAGAATGGAACTTAGAGAATGTTAATGAAGAAGATAGTGATGAAGAAGGTCCATTCTCTTTTATAGGTAAGGGAAATGTAAATATTACTCTTGTAGAAGTAGGTGATCGGAAAGTAAATCTTATTAAGGATATCCGTGAGATTACCGGTTTAGAAATTAAAGAGGCAAAAAAGCTTGTTGATGAAGCTCCTTCTCTTATCATAGAAAATATAACAAAAGAAGAGGCAGCACTTATCAAAGAACAGCTAGAAAGCCAAGGGGCTACTGTAGAAATAACAAATTATGATGGATAATTTATAATGGCTCTAAGTCTAGTAAACCTAGACCTAGAGCCTTAAACTTTTTTGGTAGCAGAATATTTTAATTCTATCTTTTTTTACTGCCAAAAACTAAAATTGGAATTTTCCTTCCTGAAGTAAAATAGCAGTATTCCCCCTTTTTCTCCCATTAGACAGTATCTTATGAAAATGTTACTATATCAAAGTCACGCAACTTATAATGGTCTTTTTTAACACTAAAATCATTTCCATTTTTTGTTCGTTGACAATAATTACTATACAAATATAATGTACTGTAAAATGGTATTTAAAGGAGGAATTTATGAAAAAGTTTATACTATGGATACTAATTACAGCCGTATTTCTATCAACCGGATGTTCATATATTGAGCATACTCAAGGAGCAGATGATAAAAAAAATCATCTGGAAAATGAGATTACACCAGAAGATTCAGTTGACAGCGGCAAATCTCATGACAAGAATAATTTGGCTTCACCAGATAATAAAACATCACAATCAGAGGATACTTCCAAACAAGAAGATACTAATCCTAAGTCCCAAGAAACTGATACTTCAGAAGATCCAGAAGCAGAAAGTTCAATACTAAAATTACATATTATAGACGTAGGTCAAGGTGATTCTATATTAATAGAATCAAATAATAAGTATATGCTTGTTGACGGGGGCGAAAGGGACCAAGGGAAGGTAGTTGTCAATTATTTAGAAAAAATCGGTGTTAAAAAACTGGATTATTTGATTGCTACTCACCCCCATAGTGACCATATCGGCGGACTTGCACAAGTAATTGACAACTTTAAAATAGGTAGAATTATAATGCCAAACGTTGTTCATACTTCAAAGACTTTTGAGAACCTACTAGATACTATTGCTAATAAGGGCTTAAAGATAACTAAACCGGTAGTGGGAAATGAATATAATATAGGAAATGCTAGCTTTATTATAATTGCTCCTAGCAGTTCCAAATATAATAATTTAAATGATTATAGTGTTGGAGTTAAACTGCAAAACGGTAATAATTCCTTTGTTTTAACCGGTGACGCTGAGATTAAATCAGAAAATGAGATGTTGAAAACCGGTATTAACCTTGAGGCAGATGTCTTAAAACTGGGTCACCATGGCTCTACTACCAGTAACAGTGATAATTTTATAGATGCAGTAAACCCCAGCATAGCCATAATAAGTGCCGGTGAAGGTAACCAATACGGTCATCCCCATGTTGAAGTTTTAGAGAATATTAAAAACAGAAATATAAAGTTGTTTAGAACCGATAAACAGGGTACAATTATTATTGAGTCAAATGGTCGTACAATTTCAGTTAATAAGGAACCGTATGTTATTACCAATGACGATTTAAAAGCCAAAAATCAAGCAGAGGCAAAATCTGAGCAAAAAACCCAGACAGATAAAAATACAGCAAAGTCCTCTAATACTAAGAATGAAAGCTCTACGGCAAAAGATTCGAACAATTCAAAAAATATAACTGTCCATATTACAAAAACCGGTAGCAAGTATCACCGGTCAGGCTGTAGGCATCTTAAGAGTGATATAGCAGTTACTTTAGAAGAAGCCCTTAACAAAGGATTAACTCCCTGTAAAACATGTAAACCACCGACAAACTAAGGGTATGAATTCTGTAAAAAAATTCACATGTACATACAGGCTAACTTATATATATATAAATAATTATAGAATGGGGGGCTATATATGAAAAAATATATTGTTGATAGGTTTGAAGGGGAATATGCTGTATGCGAAAAAGAAGATTTAACCTTGGTCAATATCTTAAGATCTAAGCTGCCTGCAGAAACTAAAGAAGGAGATTGCCTTGTAGAAAAAGATGATGGAAGCTTTTATATAGATATTGAAGCTACCATGGACAGAAAACAACAAATTAGAAGAAAACTTGACAGTTTATTCGAATAATTTATTAATAATATTGTAATATTTGACATTTATTTGTTCTTTATGTAGAATTATCTGAAAGTAAAGTAAAAAAGCGGGAGGTTTCTACATGAAGAAGAAAATCCTTTTATATCTTCTCCTATTTAGCCTTATGTTAATACCTTCATCCTGTGGTAAGAAAGACTGTAAGGCAGAGGGCTGTTCTGAAGAAATCTATGAGGAAGGTCTTTGTAAAAAACATTATTTTGAAAAAGCAATAAAAAAAGGCATAGAAGAAATAGGAGATCTGTTTGATTAGGGCAAAATAAAGGTATGTAAGGAAAACTCACTAATAAGGGAATTTTCCTTACATACCTTTTTAAATTTTCTTAATAAAGTTAACTAGTTAAATCTTTGTGGCTATCAATTAATAAATAAGATTGACAACTTTATCATTGTATTTAAGCAATTAAGATATTTCCCATCTGGCCCTGCTGCCCTTTTCTCCTTTTGTTACAAGCAGCTTGGTTTCTATCTGTGCCTTTAACTCAGTTACATGGGATATGATTCCTACCAATCTCTTGCCTCCGGATAAATCATTTAAAATTTTTATAGCCTGCATACGGGTGTTTTCACTTAAGGAGCCAAAGCCTTCATCAATAAACATGGTATCAATATGTATTCTTCCTGCCGTATTCTGAATAATATCTGACATTCCTAAAGCCATGGATAAAGCCGCCATAAATGATTCACCACCGGATAGGGTCTTAACATCACGAACCTGGTCATTTACCATACTGTATACATCAAGATCAAGGCCCACTTCTCCCTGTCCCGATAAGTCTTCCATATCCCGGCATTTTAAGATAAATTGATTATTGGACATAGTGTATAATCGCTTATTTGCCTCAGCAAGTATCATATTAAAATACCTTCTTTGGATATAAGTCTGAAAATTAATATGACGTTTGCTTAACTTGCCGTTGGCCGTATCGGACAGCCTACTGATAGTTCCATAGGTATTTTTAGTTTTCTTTCTATCGGCTATAAGCTTAGTAAGTTTATCGTATATCTCTTGATTTCTTTTTATAATCCCATATACATATTTGCCATCATCTTCTAATTCAGTTTTTACTTTAGTCAGTTGGGATTTCCTATTCTCCAAGTCTTTGGTTTCTATCCGGCTTTTACCCTGTGTCTGCATAGTATAATTCTTAAGATTGGTATCATTTTCAATTATTTCGTCTCTATATGATTGATAGCTTTGGCTTAACTCTTCAATCTTTTGGGAACTAATTAATGATTTGTGATAATCTTCAACACTTGAAAATCCTTGCTTTTCCAGCTCATTGTAAAATGCCTCCTTAAAGCTTCTGACTTCTTCAGTAAGTCTTATAAAGCTTTTTTCTTCTGCTTTAAGATTCCCCTTCTTATTGGAAGCGACTTCTACCATGGCCTGATATTCATCTGCTATCTTAGCTTTAGCCTTATCCAACTTTTCCATCTGCTCTTTTGCTGCAGCAAGTTCATTTAGTGCATGACTTTTATTTTCATATACCAAGGCTTCCTTAAGGGAATTAGTAATAGTTTCTGTCTTAGTAAGACTGACTGCCACTTCCCCTAGGGCTTTATTTGCTTCTTCCTTTTCTTTATTATATGATTCCAAAGCAGCTTCTAAATCCTTTAGCTGAGTTTGGTAAGCTGTATACTTATCCCCTGCTGCTTTAGCCTGATTTTTTTCAGTTGTTAAAGCTTGCAACTTTTCTTCTTCCTTAGCAAGCATAGTTTGCAGTGACTCTATATTTACTTGGTCAGGATTAAATGAAGCAGCTACAATCCTCTTTCCCTCATGTTCAACTAAATTTCGTTTTACTTTATATTCTTGTTCGGCTTTTTGTAATACTTCATTTTTAGCCTGCCTAAGTTTAGCAGCTTCATCCATCTGCTTTTTTGCTTCCCTTAACTTACTTTCATCTATTAATAGGTCTGTAGCTACTGCCTTATTAGGATGAGATGTGGAGCCACATACTGGGCAGGGAGAGCCTTCCTCTAAACTTGTGGCAAGTATTCCCGCTTGTCCCTCAATGAAATTATGATATAAATTTTCATAATGTTTGCATTTTAAATCATAGTCTTCATCAGCAGCCTTATAATCCTTCTCCCCCTGATTATAATTAGCCAGTAGAGATTTCATTTGCTTTATTAGATTAATTAAGGATTTGAGAGAATTTATTTTTTCGTCTAAATTCTTTACAGTAAGTTCTAAATGTGTATACCGGTCTGCAAGGCTTTTTAGTTCTTCCTGTTCTTTAATCAAATTCTCCTTATTTTCCTTAGTCTTATTAACATTCTTATCAGCTTTGTCATACTTTTCTTCTGTTATAGCTTTAATCTCTTTAAGACTTTTTATTTCAGATGTCATTTTATCAAGCTGCTCATATTTGGGCAGGAGTTCATTAATATTACTAATCTTTGAGGCTAGTATAGGACTCTTTTTCTTATACTCCTTTTCCTTATCCTCCTTCTCCTTCTTTAACATTGCCAATTTTGCTTCATTTTTCTCTAGCCAGGCCTTAAGATCTTCTATTCTTTTACTGCATTCTGATAATTCCCTTTGCTTATTAAGGTAAGAAGCTTCTTTTGGCTCCACCTGCAATGCTTTTTTTCCCCTATCTATCTGCTGCCAAACAAGGTCCATCTGGTCTTTTCGTAAATCCAGTTCTTCTTTCTTTTTATGGGCTAATTCCAAAGCCTCAAATAGATTATTGATATCCTTAGCCTGCATAAGTTTCGAATTAATCTTTTCTAATTCTTCCTGATTTTTTTGGATAGAATTGTTGATTTCATTTTCTCTTTCTTTTGCTTCTGAGATTATAAGTTCTATTAGTTCCAGCTGCTTATCAGAATCGCTTTCCATAAACTGCTTCATATCCTGCCATTTTTCTGTTAATCTACTGTCTTTAATACATTGTACATTTTCCAGTTCTCTGTTTATAGCTTTTTTGTTATCTTCAAGGGTAGCAGATATGGCACTTGCCCTTCTTTTTAGTTCCTCTTCTATGAGCCAATATATTTTTGTATTAAATATTTTGCCGAATATCTCTTTTCTTTCTTTAGAAGAGGCATGAAGTAGCTTCAGAAAATCCCCTTGGGCAATCATGGCTATCTGGGTAAATTGATTTACATCAAGGCCTATAATCTCTATAATTTTTTGATTGGTTTCTCTGATATTTCCCTTGTATATCTGACCATCCGGCATAATAAGGCTAACCCTTGGCTGGTCAGTAGTTATAGTATACTCTCCCTCTTTATTCCTTCTCTTACTTCTACGGTTTTGTCTTGGACTTCTATTTATTATATAAGTCTTGCCTCGATACAAAAATTTGAATTCTACATAGGTCGGCACATCATCATTTGCATATTGGCTACGCATCATGGCGCCATCACGCTTTCCCCCGCTGGTCTGGTCATAAAGTGCATAGGTAATGGCATCAAATATTGTGGTTTTTCCTGCACCGGTATCTCCGGTTATAAGAAAAATACCACTATTTATATCAGTAAAATCAATTATTTCCTCCCCTGCATAGGAGCCAAAGGCAGACATTTTAATATAAATCGGTTTCATTACCCTGCACCTCCTGTAAAATATTTATCACATCTATCATTATCTTTTCTTCTTCAGAGCTCATGGAAGTTCCCTGCATGTCCCGGTAAAATTGCTTGAAAGCCTCAAAAGGATCCAAAACTGTGGCCTCTGTATCTGCCTCCATAAGCTGTGCTTTTGTTCTGCTGTTTTCTATCTTCACCTCAAGAATATGATCATAATGTTCTTCTAACTGATCCTTAGGCTTATAGATTTCATCTTCATCTGTAAGTGTTATACTTATATAATCATGCCTGTTCTCATCTGTGGCCCTGCTTATAATTTCATCTAATAAGCCTTTCTCACTTCTTACATCTTGATTGGAGCTAAGGGGTATTTTATCTATAATAATATCTGAATTCTTATCATTAATGGTAACCATAGTGATAGATTTAACATGATGTTGTTCACTGACAGAATATTTAAGAGGACTGCCGCTATACCTAATATGCTTCTTTCCAATACTTTGTGCTCCATGGAGATGTCCTAAGGCTACATAATCAAACTTCTCCACTGCTTGGATATCCACACTGTCAATACCTCCAACAGATATATATACTTGCTCAGAATCGCAAGTCTTAGGGCTTTTTTCCCCGGCCACATAAAACTGATGGGAAATCAAAACATTTCTCTTCTTATAGTCAATATTCTCCCTTTCTATTAAGGCTTTTATGGCACTATCGTAACTGGTCACAAGTCCCTCATCAAATAGATGCCGTACATAGCCCGGCTTAGTAAAGGGTAGAAGGTAGAAGTTAACATCCCCATATTCATCTTGTAATACAAGCTTCTTAAGATATTCATCTTCCTCCCTGGGAGGATGAACTGATATATAAATATTATGCTTCTCTAAAAATGAGCTGGCGTAATTTAGCCTATCTGCCGAATCATGATTGCCGGCTATAATAAGTACAGGTATACTTGGCTTTATATCCGATAAATCATTAAGAAATTGGTCAAAGATTATGTATGCTTCTGCAGAAGGAACAGATTTATCGTATATATCTCCGGCTATAATTATTACATCAGGCCTATACTCCTTAGCCCTGTCCACAATTTGCTTTAATATATAAATTTGGTTGTCTTTTAAATTATAGTAATGCAGCTGCTTACCTATATGTAAGTCTGAAATATGAAATAGTTTCATAATACTCACCCCTTATATCTTTTTAAAATGTTTAACTCCTTGTTATCTCAATTGGATTTCCTAATATTCTATCATATCTTAATCTAATTTTAACATAGACCGGTCCCATCCCATGTCCATTAATAAATTTTTGAGTCATAATTTTATATTTTATTTGTGGCAGTAATTTAGCATTTTTAAATAAATAAGGGACCAAATTAAGGATTCAACCTATGGTTGAGCGAAAAATAAACTATTAGTTGTAAAAAAATCATAAATCCAACTAATAATATCTTTTATTACCTTTTGTTTCAAGCTACAATGTTACTATCAAGAAGGGAGAGTGATAATAATGACAAACACAATCGGAAATAGAATTTCACAATCAAGAAAAGAAAAAGGTATAACCCAGGAAGAGATGGCTGAAAGGCTTGGTGTTACCCCTCAAGCAGTTTCAAAATGGGAGAATGATATTTCTTACCCGGATATTCTGCTACTTCCTAAAATCGCTGAAATCTTGGATGTCAGTGTGGATGTACTTCTTTCCGGTGAAGCAAAAAAAGAAACCCGTATATTACCAAAAGAGCAGCGTAAGAATATCGATGATATGATGTTTAAAATCTATGTAAATTCAGCTGAAGGGGACAAAGTACGAGTAAACCTTCCAATGGCCCTGGTAAAGGTGGGACTGGAAATGGGATTGAAAATGCCTCAGGTATCAGGCAATAAAGTCATAATTCCCCCTATAATATACTCCTAATATACCAATCGCATCCAAAACATTATAACAAATGGGCTAATACAAAACATGTCGTATTTGGAAATTTTTTCGTAATAAAATGACAAAATTAAAGGACTTACGTCAACTAAACATAAGTCCTTCTATTTCATAAACTATATTCTAGATTTTCCATCAATTATTTTTTCCGCTAAATCATATTAATATATCCATTTATTACATCATATCCAAAACCCGCATATCTTCATCATCAATAACAAAGTCCACTTTCGTATTGGATATTATACGTTCCTTCTTAGTTGACTTTGGAATTACTACCATGTCCTTTTGCAAGCAATATCTTATACAAAGTTGTGCTTCTGTTACCTTATATTTTGCTGCCATATCTACTATCTCCTTATTAGCCAATATACGACCGGTAGCTAAGGGAGAATATGCTGTAATTAATATATCCTTCTTATTACAATAATCCACTACTTCTTCTTGCCGATCTCCTATATGAAAACGTATCTGATTTACCATAGGAACATATTTGCACATATCAAGTATGGGCTCTATATGCTTAGGTTCAAAGTTAGATATACCTATAGCTTTTACTTTACCACTATCATAGATTTCTTCAAATGCTTTCCAACTTTCTATGTTACCTTCAGTGCAGTCTATGCCCATCTGATCCCAAGGCCAGGGAGCATGAATCAGATATAAATCTATATAATCTAAACCTAAAGCCTCTAATGATTTTTTAAAACAATCATGGGCTATGTCATAGCCTTTCTTTTCAGCAGGAAGTTTTGTTGTAACAAAAATTTCTTCCCTGGCTATACCTGAATCTTTTATAGCTTTTCCTACACTTTCTTCATTACCATATGCCATGGCTGTGTCTATATGCCTATAGCCTGCCTCCAAGGCCCATTTTACGGAATTATAAGCTTCCTCACCATTAGGAATCTGCCATGTTCCAAGGCCTAGCTTAGGTATTTTTACCCCATTTTTTATTATAAAGTCCTCTTGTAAAATCATATAATTTATCCCCCATAATTCATTGTAAAGATAAAATAAACATATACCTTACCTTTTTACAAACCAAGAATCATATTTGCAATCATAAAATATACTAGCAAAGATATAGCATCTACTATAGTAGTAATAAAAGGACTTGCCATTACAGCAGGATCAAAACCAATTTTTTTCGCTAAAATCGGCAATGTAGAGCCTACCATTTTAGCAATAATTACCGTAAAAAATAATGTTATATTTACTACCAAGGCTACACTTAAGCCAACCTTATCAAACAAGGACAATTTAGCGAAGTTTACCAACGCCAATGTTAATCCGCTCAACAAAGCAACTTTAGACTCTTTCCAGAGAACTTTAATTATATCTCCAAATTCCAGTTCATTTAATGACAATCCTCTAATTATTGTTACCGATGATTGACTTCCAGAATTACCACCTGTGTCCATAAGCATAGGTATATAGGCTGTTAGAATCACGTATGTCTTTAGGGCGTCTTCAAAACGGGTTATAATTAAACCAGTAAATGTAGCTGAGATCATAAGTAAAAGAAGCCAAGGCATACGACTCTTCCATATTTCAAATGTGGTCTTTTTTAGATATGGAGTATCGGAAGGAGTAATCGCAGCCATTAATTCCATATCCTCTGTTGTCTCCTTCTCTAACACATCCCAAGCATCGTCAACTGTAACTATTCCGACCAGCCTATTATCATTATCTACTACCGGAATAACAGTCAAATCATATTTACCAAACAAATAGGCAACTTCCTCTTGATCATCAAAAGTGTTAACTGAAATAACATTTCTCTCCATTAAATCTTCAATTTTACTTTTGTCATCAGAGAGGATAATAGTCCGTAGCGTAATATATCCTATTAAATGCTTAACGTTATCGGTAACATAACAGGTATCAAAAGTTTCACTATCCAAACCTATCTGCCTAATTCTTTTTATAGCATCTGCTATAGTCATATCGGAACGCAGATTAACATACTCAGTAGTCATAATACTACCGGCAGAATCTTGCGGATAATTTAATATCTGATTAACCATCTTACGGGCATCATCAGATGAATTTCTAAGAATACGTTTGACAACATTGGCAGGCATTTCTTCAATTAAATATACCATGTCATCAATATAAAGCTCATTAATAACTTCTTTTAACTCTACATCAGAAAAACTATCTATTAATGTTTTCTGATGATCAGAATCCATCTCAACAAATGTTTCCGCTGCCAAATCCTTCGGTAACAACCGAAAAAGAAGTGTAATATTTTTTTCTGACAAATTCTCAAAAAGAGTAGCCAAATCATAGGGATTTATAGTTGAAATAATTTCTTTAAGTTCCTTATACTTTTTTGCTTCAAGCAATTCAAGAATGTTCTTTTCAAATTCTGTTATTTTTGCCATAATTATTTACCTCCTTCCAAAGCATAACGCAAGCATTACAATACTTAGCGCCATACTTGGCAAGAGTAAGGCACAAAAAGACCGAAGCGTCAGTGATAAACGGACGCATCCGTAGTTACACATGTTATATAAATACTTCGGTCAGGTATGCCATTACTACTGCCAGCGTCCATTACTATCATCTCGCTCCTTTCTTATAAATATAATTAATTGCAAAAAATTTTAAAATTAATACTAAATGCTACTCTATCCTGATTCGTCAACAATATTAGTCTAACTCTTAGAAATATTACTGTCAAGTCGATATTATCAATATTAACAGTTAGGGACTACCTTTAAATCCTTTATAAACATATGTGCTATTATACCAAATTATAAAATTTAATGGAATAGTTTGTCGTATAATATAAAAAAAACAGCCCTAAATTTGCAATTTGAGAATTTAATACTCAATGCAAAACTTAGGACTATTTCATTTTTTAAATAATAAAGATTATCTTATTTTACTTTATCTAAAGCAATTCTAGCTTCCTCATCGGTATATCCAAAAATAAATTTATACATCTCAATACGGTTAGTATCCCAATCTAGAATGATAGGGTATCCTATACCATTATACTTTTTAGGTGAATCAAAGGCTCCGTCCACCGGAATTCTTAAGGTCTCTAAATCTTTTGAATTATTTTCAAAAAAGGCTTTCATAACCATCTCAATTTGCTTTTGACTTAAGTCTGTTGTAACATTGCTTAAGGCTTGTTTACTAATTGGTACAATCCTTACCAGGTTTTTGGGGGATTTTGCACTGTCAAACATAGCTTTTAAGGCTCTTTGCTGACGTACAACACGGCCATAGTCATTATTAGCTCCTCCCAGAGTCTTTACCTTTCTAACTCTTACATAGCCCATAACCTGGTTTCCATTCAGTTTATTAATTCCTGCTTGTACATTTCTGTTGGCCTTATCTGATATATAATTAGTTCTATTTAGGTAGGCTGCTTCCTCTTCTCCCAATTCTATAGTAACACCGCCCAAGGAATCTACCAGTTTTTCAAAGGCTTCAAAGTTAACTGAGGCATATCCATCAATATGTATCTTATAGTTCTTTTCTATAGTTTCAATTAACAGATTTATGCCCCCTTTAGAGTAGGCAGAATTAAGTTTATGGGGCTTATATCCCGGTATCTCCACATAACTGTCCCTTAGAAGGGATGTAAGTTTAACTGTATTGTCCTTGGTATTAACGGAACCAATCATAATGGCATCTGTATTTCTTGCTCCGCCAAATTCCTCAATACCAAATATAAGATAATTTTTCACATGGTCTTCCCTTATGACATTATCAGAGGGTTGCCTGTTTGAAACCTCTGTATCCTCGGGAGACTGAACATGACTAGATACATATTTGCTTGCTATTTTATATAAGAGGCTTCTTCCCGGCTTAGTTCCCACCAAGAATACCAGTAAAACTAAAATAACAAGCAGTACTGAGCCTACTTTCTTTATTCTTTTTGTTCTTTTTAGTTTTTGCATTTGTTTTTTAGACATTTTTCCCTTATTAGTTTTTATATTTTTTCTTTGAGGCCTCTTTTCATCCTCCATATATCTCATAACTTGCTGCTTTAATTGTTCTTCCATTCTTTTATCTTGCATAAAATCTCCTCTTTTACAAAAACATGCTAACACATATTAACCACACTTAAGTTTCACTTAAATTACAACATTTAGCTTTAAAATTCTACCTAACTTGATATATTATTTTATCATAAATCACAAAAAATTGAAGACCTAAGGTAAGATTTAAAAGAAAATTAAGATTCAAGTTAAAATTCTAAACGGTAGCCCTAGCTATATAAGCCTGCAGTTCTTCTATATATCTTCTGCCTATATCGCTTAAAATTCCATAACTCCTGCTTATATATCCTATATTCATATTTACATCTATATCTAGAGGAATGGCACAATAATCACTTCCGTTAAGTTCTTCGCAAATAATTCCCGAACATAATGTAAATGCATTAATTCCCACCATTAAATTTAGCATGGTTGCCCTATCACAAGCCTTTATAGTTTTTCTATAGTCATAGGTACTAAGTATTTCCTCTGCAAAATAAAATGAATTATTATCTCCCTGTTCAAATGAAAGGCAGGGATAATCTAAAAGTTCCTCCATAGATATCTTTTCTTTAGCTGCCAGCGGATGTCCTTTCCACAAATAAACATAACCTTTACAAGTTACCAAATCATGAAATTCCAATTGATTATCTTTCAATAATTTATTTATCACCTTCTCATTAAATTCATTGATATAGAGAATACCTATTTCACTTTTTCCGTTTTTGACATCCATAATAACATCAGCTGTTTTTGTTTCACGAATAGCAAACTCATACTCATTCATATCAAACTCTTTTACCATTTCTACAAAGGCTTTTACAGCAAATGAGTAATGCTGTGTAGACACTCCAAATTTTTTCTTAATTTTCTTTCCTTCTATATATTTTTCTTCAAGTAATTCCATCTGATTTAGGACTTGTCTGGCATAACCTAAGAACTCTTCTCCTTCTGATGTTAAAATTACACCTTTATTGGTACGGGTAAATATAGTAATGTTTATCTCTGTTTCTAAATCTTTAATTGCACTAGATAGGGTCGGTTGTGATATATAAAGCCTTTTTGCAGCCTCATTCATTGAATTTGTATCGGCAACAGCAACTACATATCTAATCTGCTGTAAAGTCATGTCCATCCCTCCTTAAAAATTTTTATTAATCCATTATTATACTAGCGAGTCTTCATTTATACTTTATTATATAATATTTAATCAATGTAAAAAGAGAGAAAATACAAGTTCTCTCTCTCTACATTGATATATTTATAATATAGGTATGGTTTATTTAATTAAATTTACTATAATACTGCCTTAAAAGCCTCATCTAAATCTTCAATTATATCATCTATATTTTCTGTTCCGATAGAAAGCCTGATTGTATTAGGCTTAATACCTTGATCTAAAAGCTCTTCTTTAGTTAATTGTGAATGGGTTGTTGATGCCGGATGAATAACAAGGGATTTAACATCTGCCACATTGGCAAGCAATGAGAACAACTGAAGATTATCAATAAAGTCTCTTGCCTTTTTATCATCTCCCTTAATCTCAAAGCTGAAAATTGAACCACCGCCATTAGGAAAATACTTTTTGTAAAGTTCCTGCTGCAAGGGGTCTTTTGATACGGAAGGATGATTAACATTTTCAACCAGATCATGGTCCTTTAAGTATTCTACAACTTTCAATGCATTTTCAACATGTCTTTCTACCCTAAGTGACAAGGTTTCAAGTCCCTGAAGGAATAAGAAGGCATGAAAGGGTGAAAGGGTTGAACCTGTATCACGAAGAAGGATAGCTCTAATCTTTGTAATAAATGCTGCCGGTCCCACTGCTTTTGTAAAACTAATACCATGATAGCTGGGATTTGGTGCAGTAAGTGAATCAAACTTGCCACTAGCTTCCCAATCAAATTTACCACTGTCAACAATTACACCGCCGATACTTGTACCGTGGCCCCCTATAAACTTGGTTGCTGATTGTACTACAATATCTGCACCATATTCAATAGGCCTTACCAAATAGGGAGTTGCAAAAGTATTGTCAACCACAAGGGGTATCTTATGCTCATGGGCAATAGCTGCTAACTTTTCTATATCAACCACATCTGAATTGGGATTTCCCAGGGTTTCAATAAATATAGCTTTAGTGTTGTCAGAAATTGCTGCCTTTACCTCATCGTAATTAAAAGGATCCACAAAAGTTGTTCTTATACCATAATCCACAAGAGTATGAGCCAGCAAATTGTAAGTTCCACCGTATATATTTTTTGCTGCTACTATATGATCTCCATTCTGAGCTAGATTTTGTATAGTATATGTTACCGCTGCCGCACCGGAGGCAACTGCCAGTGCCGCAATTCCCCCTTCTAAAGCTGCAATTCTTTTCTCAAATACATCTTGAGTAGGATTTGTTAATCTGCCATAAATATTTCCCGCATCTGCAAGGGCAAATCTTGCAGCCGCATGATCACAATCTCTAAATACATATGAAGTAGTTTGATAAATAGGTACTGCCCTAGCATCAGTCACAGGATCGGGATTTTCCTGTCCTACATGTAATTGTAATGTTTCAAATTTAAATTTCCTATCTCCGTATGATCTCTTACTCATAACTTAATCCTCCCTTTGCTTAGAACCACTAAATTGTTATAAATAGAATATCATCTGTATTTGCTATTGTAAATTAGTATGTTTTTATAGTTGGTTATAGTCTATATTTATAACTAATAAGTTAAAAAGTGCTGTTGCAACTAATGAAAGATAGTTACAACAGCACCCTATAAAGTGAACTTCTTGGCATTCTCAAAATGCTTTGTTCTATTTATTTTATCTATATTGTTTTTTTCGTATATATACTATGACAGCTGAAACTGTTATAACTAAAAGAGCTAAACAAGTATATATTAATACCCTTTGTTACATGTGATTTTATTATTAAATTTGCATTTCTCACCCTAGGCCTCGTCTTTCTATTAAATAGTTTTGATTATAGGCTACAGTAGTTAGGATAATAAAATCCCCGATTTTTGTCAATTTATAAAATATGCCATACATTAAAAGGCCTAATATATCTCTCTTCTGTCCTTAGGACTATGGACTATCCCCTAAGTAGTCATAGAAAAACATAAAAAAATTCCGTTTTGCCATTTTAATATGGTACTTAACGGAATTTTTTTTAACAAATATATTTTATGGTAATAAAGCAAACCTTAATATAAATAAAATTGCAAGAATATACATAATAGGATGAACTTCTTTATGTCTTTTTGTTGCCAACTTCATAATAGGATAAAAGATAATACCAAAAGCAATTCCATTGGCAATACTATAGGTAAATGGCATTATGGCTATAGTTAAGAATGCCGGTAAGCCTTCTGTAAAATCACTAAAGTCAATTTCTTTAACAGTTTCTATCATCAAGGCACCCATTATAATCAGCACAGGGGCTGTTGCTTCTGCCGGGACTATTCCCACAACACCTACTAAAAATATTGATAGTATAAATAAACCCCCTGTTACAAGACTAGAAAGCCCTGTTCTGCCCCCTTCTGTTATTCCTGAATTAGATTCAATATATGTAGATACTGTACTTACTCCTAAAGAAGCACCAAGGGAAGTAGAGATTGCATCTGCTAAGAGAGCTTTATCCATATTTTTTATCTTGCCATCTTTTTCTATCATATTAGCTTTTCTTGCTGTACCAACCAAGGTACCTATGGTATCAAACATATTTACTAAACTAAATGTCAAGATTACCATAAGCAAACTGCTTAAGCCTCCTATTAGACCAGATCCATTATGACTTAATAAACCTTTAAAATCCATAGACATAAAAGTAGGTTCTACAGATGGTGGCAAGCTAAATAATTTTATTCACACAAACAATCCTATACCGCCTGTTATAGCTATTTTAATATTCTCAGGTAAACATTCAATAATTTTTTGCCTTATGGAGGTTAGGGTTATTGCAATAAACAATAGACCTGATATAAATATAGCTGCTAATCCTTGTTGCCATGTATAGCCCATGGTCATACATACATTATATGTGAAAAATGCAGCAAGGCCTATTGCCGGTGCCAATGCGAAAGGTAAATTAGCATATAGGGCCATAATTAATGTGCCAATGGCAGATGCAATACAGGTAGCTGTAAATAATGAAGCTATAACAGGGTCATTAAGTATGCTTAGTTGTTCGGCTGCATCTCCTACCACACCGGATGAATTTATACCGGCAAACTTCAATATATTAGGTATAACCAGTAAAGCATAGGCCATGGTAATATATGTGGTTAATCCGGCTAGAATTTCAGTCTTAATGTTGGTATTGTTTTCTTTCAACTTAAAATGAGAATAAAGATAATTAATGAATTTTGCTTTCTTAGCAGTTTCCATGCTGTCCTCCTAGTACTGTCCATAATTAAGATAATATGAAATAAAAAAAGTTGCTATGGATATAGTGGGTCCATGCAACTAAAAAAATAACTAAATTGCCGGCTCATTATGACCATGCAATTTAGATAATTTATTATTGGATTACCCATAGCAAGAAATTTACGGTTTCTCGTAGAAACTTCTGAACCATATTATCAGAAATATATGGATATTTTATTTTCAAGTAATAACTAATATATCATACTTACCAAGATGAAAGCAAGATATTTCGACAAGATCATTTTATTATCTATACTATTACAGAGGCTACTTATGCTTCTGTCTTTTATCAACATCTATACAGTTATATATTTTTAACATATATTGATAGTTGTTTACAACAAATTAAAAAAAGAAGGAGTTTGTCGATAAAAGTACAGAATTTTAAGAATAATTATGATTGACTTTTTTTAAAGATTTGATATACTTAATATCACTGGGGCATTAGCGCAGCTGGGAGCGCATCACACTGGCAGTGTGGGGGTCAGGGGTTCGAATCCCCTATGCTCCATTTTCTTATATTTTATATTAGCTTAGAGCGATTTGTGGAGTCATAGCTCAGCTGGGACGAGCGTTCGCTTGACGTGCGAAAGGTCATGGGTTCGAATCCCTTTGACTCCATTAAAAAAATAATCCATTAAATTAGACCTTATTTTATAAGTTGCTAATTAAATGGATTTTTTATTTTATGTATCATATTTTTGCACAAAATGAAAGACTCATCCGAAGATGAGCTTTCATTATCCCCATATACCTGTTGCCAATAATTGGCAATGCATAAGATAATGTCAAAAGTTAATTTTGTTTTCCTACTACATAAGTTTCTTTCCTTTGATTACATCTGTAACTTTATAAGATGGTAGTGGAATACATAGTAGGAAACCTTGACCCCCTTCACAGGCGTTTTGCTGTAAGTACTTTAGCTGTTCTTTAGTTTCAATTCCTTCGGCAACAACTTTATAATTTAAGCCATGTGCCATCCCAAGTATACTTTTAGTAATAGTTTTTTCCCCATTACAATCGGGAATTGATTTAATAAAACTTCTATCTATCTTTATAATATCAATTGGCAGTCTAATTAGATGTATTAATGAGGAGTAGCCAGTTCCAAAGTCATCTAGTGCTATTCTAATTCCATGTTTTCTAAGCCTGTTTAGCCGCTCCATCACTATGTTAATATTTGTAATAACCATTGTTTCAGTAATTTCAAATATAATTGTCTTATAATTAACCTTATAAGAGGATAAAATCCTTTCTATATTAGTAAAATCTTTTTCACTTTCTAAAGACTTACTTGATAGGTTAATCGAGAGTTCTATATGGCCTAAACCTTCACGTTCCCATTGAAGCTTCTGTTGTAATGCTTTGTGAATAATCATGCGCTCTAATTGGTATATTATCTGAGACTTTTCAGCAATAGGTATAAAGGCTTCCGGATAAATTATACCGTTTCCAGAGGGAACCCATCTTACCAAGGCTTCTACACCGGTTATCTCTTTGGTAACTAGATTGTATTCCGGTTGGTAAAATAGTGTAAATTCATCTCTGTCAATACCTATATGTATCTTATTTATCAATCTAGCTTGGCAGACATTGTTCTTAATCTGATCCTTAAAGCTATTAAGATACAACCTTGGTTTGCTTTCTCTTATATGTCTATACTTGTCTTTTACTTTTGCCATATAATTTCTCACTTATGTTTCGTCTTGCCTCTTCTGTTGTCTTGTCGTATCTGTTAACTATATGATAAAACATTAAAAACAATAATACCATGGCGTATTTGGAAAAATTGCAACAATATTTTTCCAAATACGTCATGGTATTATATAAAGATTCATATTATAATATATTTGCTTATATGATGGTTGTTTTCTACAACCTAAGTAGCCGGCTAATTAATATAAGCAGTCCCCATAAAACCCGTTAATTGATTGAAGGAGGTTATTCTTATGAGAAAATTTAAAAAATTAATGGTAGCTACAAGTCTTCTTATGATATTTAGTTTTTTACTTCCTGCAGTTCAAACTAGTGGTAATGTAGGTGAAGAAGTTAATATATGTAGTGACGCTCCAGCAGTTGATACTATTCTAGTTTGCAGTGACGCTCCAGCAGTTGACACTATTCTAGTTTGCAGTGACGCTCCAGCAGTTGACACTATTCTAGTTTGCAGTGACGCTCCAGCAGTTGACACTATTCTAGTTTGCAGTGACGCTCCGGCAGTTGACACTATTCTAGTTTGCAGTGACGCTCCGGCAGTTGACACTATTCTAGTTTGCAGTGACGCTCCAGCAGTTGATACTATTCTAGTTTGCTAATTTAATTTAAATAGTACAAATCATAATATTGGATACTTCTTAATTGCCTATATTATATACTGCAAGGTGTATGCAACACCGTAATACATAGTTATATGACTTCTTATAAACTCTTCCATATATGATTGTTGCATTGCACTAGCAATATAATAGGCTTGTATTAGATAATTAATACATTCTCTCTTGTTCTCCGGTGATAGCACTCCCTTTTCTATTAACTTCTCCTTGTTCCAGACATAATTATACAATAGAATTGGGAGTGCATTACCTATTTTGAACCTTTTACAAATTTCTATTCCTTCTAAAGCTGTTTCAATAGCTTTCTCATACTTTCCCAATAATCCATACCACTTTGACATATTTTGTATAATACTAATCTGCATTAGTATCCTATGTTCTTCATCTATATAACTCTGTTTTAATGCACTATATACTTCTTGCAGGATTCTAATACTATTTTGATAATCATTGTTTTCTGAATATGCTGTAGAGATATTTAAAATCAATACTGTCTCATTATAAGTAAGAGGCCAATTTGCCAGGGATATCTTACCATAGTTAGGAATAGTAATTCTGATTGCTTTTATTAGTTCTTCAAGAAATTCTTCAGTTGAAATTCGGCCTAACCTATAATTTACTAAGCTTCTCGCTCGTAATAGAAACTGTTTGTCAAGGTTAGTTCCTCCCAACTTCTTTTCAATCTCCTCTAGAATATATTCTGCTCTATGATAATCATATACATATATACATTCTTCAAACTTTCTGGTTTTTTCCAATACTTGAAAATCAGATACTGAAAGCATGGAATAAGCACGTTCTCTTATTCTGCCCATTCGCTCCATTAAAAGTTCATATACATCCTTGCTAGGATTTTGCCTTCCGGTCTCTATACGAGATAAGGTTTCAACAGAACATATATCTGAACATAACTGTTCTTGGGTTATTGATAGGGATTTCCTAGTCATACGGATAATATCACCTAATCTATATCTTCCCATTGATACTCCTCCTCTAAATGCTTCTTGATTTTTCCTACATCACTATCTCCACAAAATTTTAGAGTATAATATGCCTGCAAGTACATTTTCAGACATTCTTTCTTTTTGCTTTCCTTCCATTTACCTTCAGATTTTAACTTGATTTCAGTAATCTGGGCTTTAATATAAAAAAGTTCGCCAATGCTCTCCATCTTATAATATCCCTTATGCATCTGAATTCCTAAATTGCATATATCCAAGGCCTTATCTAGTTGCTTTTGCTCCATATAAAATCTAGCTGCTATAACTGCCACCTTGGGATAAAGTCTATTATTTTGCTCCATCTGACTATGCCAATAAAGATAACCTATAACCTGATTAAGCACCTTATGGGCACTATCGTTCATTCCTATAGATATCATTCTCTGTAATATATCAATAATAATATTAAATTCTGATTTACTAAGAAAATAATCTGTTATTTCATTGATATTAAAGTCAGGTACCGTACAAGATATAGCCTTCATCAGTAAATCAATTGTTGTTTCTGGCTTTCCTCCTTCTAATTCATTAAGTAAAGCCTGACTTACCATTATAAACTGCCTATGGGGGGATCCTTTGTCATTAGTAAGATCGCTGTATTTTTGGATTAATTCATATGCTGCCTCAATATCTTTATCTTTAATCCGGTTATTTATCTCTGTTCTATATTGATATGCCTCATAGTCGAAATCCGTAAGAATCAACTCAAATTGATTTGCAACCTTACCTAAACGTTCCAAAAGCATTTCTAATATAAAAGAATCTACATCCCTTTCTCCGGCTTCTATTCTTGATAGAGTAGCCACAGAGCAAATTCCTTTACACAACCTATTTTGAGAGATATGATAAGTTTCACGAAAATACTGAATAGCTGTACCTATATTATTGTTATCGACTTCCATTTCTCTTAACATATCTTTACTCCTTTGTAATTTCTGCTGTATTCGAGTTGATACTTAAGGATGTATATTTATTCTTATAATATTTTACATCATTTTGCATTATAATACAAATAAAAAATCTTATCAACAAACTAATCCAAGAATCACAAAAGACCACACCAAAGTTTAAATCTTTGTTCATGTTCAATCTACAAAAAAATCGACATAGCCGGTAATACAACCAAACTATGCCGATACTTTTCTTATCTCTACTAATAACAGAGATGAAACAATATTCTATTAATATTAATTCTTTCGTATTCCCACCTATTTCTTCTCCATCGGAAACCTTCTACAATATTACGTCCAATAACAACCGGATAGAACCAGAAGTTGTTACCATTAAAAAGCCATATATAGGTAAAACGGTTTAAACATCCCCGTAAATCCCTAGGGCGTCTACGTAAATTTATAATTGTTCCACCAAAAGGTCCACGAAATCCCGAGGGTTCAGATAATAATTGCTGTTCTTCACGGGGCAGCTGTGGAGTAAAACCTGGAGGAGGCGATGACGGTTGACCGCTAGGTCTTCCCTGACCCGGTGATCCAAATCCCGGAGGGCCTGATGGCTCAGAGGGTCTTTGCCCCGGAGTTCCTGAAGGAAACCTTGGGACGAATTGCTGATATCTCATTGACTCCCAACTACTATCAGCCCTATTATTTTGATCCTTGTTCAATAAATTTACCTCTTTCTGCATATATATTCACATAATATTTTATGAGCAATATGCAAAAAGGTGTGCTAACTAAAACTCCTTCTTTCGATAAATTTTTATAGAAATCATATAAGATATTATCAATATAAGAAGTACTAGTAAGGGTATTATTACATAGATATTCTTAATTAGTAGCTCAAATAAATCAAGCAGCTCTTTTGGAGGGATATAATTTTTATCCTTAATCCGTTTAAATACAAAGGATCCTGACATAAAGAGTACCATATATATAGCAAAAAAATATATTCTAGCTTTTGTTACTCCTAATTTTGTTATTATGGGTATTATAATAGAATAAAATACGATTATAATTACTGATCCCGCAGCAGAAATTTCTATACCTTGAAAAATATAATCTGCCTTAGTAATCCTATTTAAAACTAACAGGGAGATATTGCTAACTAAAAAACCCATAAGAGCTATCAATATCATCATGATATACTTTGCTTGAACTATATTATCTCTTGACAAGGGCATGGTTAATGCATATCTGTCCCATTGTGCTAATTCATCATAAGAATATGTGCTTAGCATAAGCATTGCAAAAATAAAAATAAATATTGCGCTAAAATCTTGGGGATTATTACCTATAAAGGCTATAAAACCATAAAATATAACTAAAACTCCAATTAATTTAATACTCTTATATATATTTAAAAGATCCTTTTTTATTAATCCAATCATACATCCGCCCCCTTTCCCCTGCTGATAAATAACATGATTTCTTCAATTGATGTCTTTTCCAGACTAAATTCTCTGTATCTTCTTTTAAATATATCCGCATTTTTTATCATAACTTCAGCTCCAAAGCTATTTTGACGAATTCCTACGATATAACTTTTGTCAATCATTGGAACATATTCATTGGGGCAACGGATAATACCATGGCTATATATTAATTCATCTTTGTTTTCACTAAAAACAATCCTTCCCTCATGTATAAAGGTGACATAATCGGCTATTTTCTCAATATCACTAATTATATGGGAAGACAAGAATATGGTATGATCCTCTTCTTGTATAAATTCTAAGAACAAATCCAATATTTCATCCCGTACCATAGGATCTAAACCGCTGGTGGCTTCATCAAGGATTAATAACTTTGAATTATGAGAAAGAGCTATTGCTATGGAAAGCTTCATCTTCATTCCACGGGAAAAATCTTTAATTTTTTTATTCTTAGGAAGCTTAAACTTAGTTAAATAGTTGTAAAATTTCTTTTGATCCCAATTATGATATATGCTTATCATTATCCTGTTAATATTTTCTATGGTAAGATTTTCATGAAGATTACTTCCATCAAACACAACTCCTATCTGTGCTTTTATGTCCTTTGAAAGATTTTTTGATGAATTACCCCATATACGGATACTTCCCTCATCTATATGAATTAAGTCCAAAATAGCCTTAATGGTGGTTGTTTTTCCTGCACCATTTTCTCCTACAAAGCCCATTATAGTTCCTGAAGGAACACTGAAGCTGATTTTATCTAATGTAAAATTATCGTAAGCTTTTGAAACATTTTCTAACTCTATTGCATTCATCCTACTCCTCCTCATAAATCATTCTGATAATTTCCTGTAATTCATCTAAGCTTATGCCTCCTGCTTTTGCTCCCTCTACTGCTTTACTTAAATGTTCCTCAACAATCCTTAGTTGTTCTTCCCGGACAAATTCCATATTTTTTTCTGCTACAAAGCTACCTTTACCTACCACCGTATAGATAAAACCATCCCTTTCTAAATCCTCATAGGCTCGCTTTGTAGTAATTACACTTATCCTTAGTTCTTTTGCAAGCATCCGCATAGAGGGAAGCTGATCCCCTGCTTGAAGCTCACCACTAATAATCATTTGTTTTATTTGTGCTCTTATCTGTTCATAAATAGGTTTATCACTGGAATTACTGATTATAATATTCATTATTTCTCTTATAACCCAATTATCATCATATTATTTCCTGGATTATACTCCTTTCCTCGATAATAAAATGGGTATAGTGTATATACCGTTTATATACACTATACCACCATCATGAAATACTGTCAATATCTTTATAATTTTTTACAAAAATAATGGTATCATCCATTGGTCGAAACCATAGAATGACACCATTATTTACAAGTAAATTAAGTTTATCTTATTTATTAATTTTATAAAATTATCTTAAATCCAGATAAGCTTTAAGCAGCTTTAAGGTATTTTCCAGGCCTTTTACATGGGTTCTTTCCATCCCATGGGATGAGTGGACCCCTTGTCCTATTAAGGCTCCACGGATATTATTGCCCCCTCGTAAAGCTGCCGATACATCGGATCCATAATTAGGAAAGATATCTACAACATAATCAATTTGGTTTTCTTTGGCCAAGGATATCAGTTGAGAGGTCAGTTCATAATCATATGGACCGGTGGAATCTTTTGCACATATAGATACCTTATATTCTGAACCGTTCAAATCATCCCCTATAGCTCCCATATCTACAGCAATAAGTTCACTAATATCCTCCGGTATCCAGCTGGCTCCAAATCCCACTTCCTCATAATTGCTGATTAAGATTTTTACAGTCTTTTTGGGAATCTTTTTGCTTTCAGACATCTCCTTTAACATTCCCAAAAGTACTGCTACTGAGGCCTTATCGTCCAGATGTCTGGATTTAATAAATCCTTTTTTTGTATACTCAAATTCTGCATCAAAACTGATATAATCCCCACTGTTAATTCCAAGGGCAAGAACCTCTTCTTTGCTGTGTACAATTTCATCAATCCGTACTATCATATTTTTTTCAGTCCGTTCCATGGTTCTGGCATCATCATATGAATGGACTGATGAGCTTTTAATTAATATAGTTCCCGTATAGACCAAACCGTCCCTGGTATGAATTTTGCAATAGCTGCCCTCCACACTATGCATGGTATATCCTCCCACCATAGTAAACTGTAAGGTTCCATCACTGTTTATGGATCTTACCATGGCTCCTAAGGTATCTACATGGGCAGATAATCCTATGGTTTCCTCCTGCCTACCATCTACCCTTATAATTAAGCCACCCTTGCGGCTCATACTACAAGCATAACCAAAAGCTCTAGCTTCCTCTTTCACAAAATCCATCACTTTTTTAGTAAAGCCAGAAGGGCTTGGTATATTAACCAATCTTTCTGTTGTTTTAACTATGTAATCTAAAGTGTTCATCCTGCTAGTATCCTTCCTAAAATTTATGTATTATGAAAATTTTTTGTCAATTAGTTCTCTTGTATTTTACCACAGTTGGGACATGATTTGTAATCAATATCATAGGAATAATTGCACTTTGTACATACTTTCTTTTCATTATTAGATAATTTTCTTAATCTCTCTTCTTGCTGTTCAAGCTTATATAATATATCTTCCTGATTACTTAAAATAATTGCCAGGGCAACAATTAATATGGCTGATATTATACTGCTAATTAAACCCATCCAAAAAACCGGTAAGCTGGCAAAAATCGTAGCACATAAACCCATAATAATTTGAAGGACTGCAAGTCCAATTAAAATTTTAACCATTTTCTCATCTCCCTTATTAATAACCAATATTGTCCAGTTTATTATATATTACAATACATTATATGATTTGTAAATTTTTTTGAAAAAACCCATTTTTATGCATATAATTGTCCTATTAACCCCTTATAAAAGGAATTATTTTTACAAAAGAACCAAAGACTGGATTAAGTTTAAATTTTTAGCAGATGAAGATTTTGTAATCTGTGGTTATATTATAAAGGAGAAGGGAATCACCAGCATTATCCTAGGACAATACAAAGGAAGGGAATTAATATATAAAGGTCATGTGACCCTAGGTGTAAGATATAAGGATTTATCAATATGCGAAACTTTGCCTTCTTCTCCTTTTGCCCATACCCCTCCGGGTAATGAAAATGCTGTATGGCTAAAACCTAAGCTGGTTTGCGTAGTTGAATTTATGCCCAATGAAAAAGGTATGCTTCGACAACCTGTTTTTAAAGGATTTAGAGATGATAAAGACCCCTTAGATTGTCAAGTAGATACTCCTTAAGATATTATCCAAGTAAAATCTACAATATTTTTATCAATTCTTTTTAAAGTCTAATTTTACCATAAATCTTGACAAATTAAGGATATTTTCATAGACTAGACATAGAGTTTTGGTATCCTTAGTCTTAAGGAGGTGTAATATTATGAGAATGGTAAATAAAACCATTTCTATTTTTCTGTTGATTATTTCTATATCATTTATTATGAATGCCTGTTCAACCCCCATACCGCCAAATGATATTACTTCCTCAGATAAGCAATTTCAACTGGACTTAGTTTTTGACAAGATGGAGCCATGGCAGGTTGAATATGTAAAAGAACATCAACTAGATAAAAACACTAATATCTCAAGCTATCTAGAGCAGGAAGGAATGTTAGAAAGCTATGGGTATAAACGTAAGGAAAAGCCGGAAGAAACCATGCTACTAGATAAATATCACCAAGTGTATGGTTGGTGGTACCTGATGCGTGAAAATATGACCGTACTCCATACTGAAGAACATAGTGGCAGACAATATAGTCTTATCTTAACCCTTGGCAGTGAAGGCTGCAATGGTATACATCTTGTTTCATATGAGATAAGTAATGATACTGTAGAAATTCTAGAATATATCGATGGTGAGTTACCCATAAGCTCAGGCTTTTATCCTAATACAGGGGTGCTTCATAATGAAAATATTTTCTTTGGGATAACTAAAAAAACCCGCCTCGATACCGAGACTGATAAAAAGGTTCCATCAGATTTTCATACTTTAGAAATCTTTCATTCTGAGGGAAAAGAGTCTAAGGATCATATTAAAGATGAAGATGTTATTTTGTATTTCTTTCCGGCAGAAACTAAACTTACATCCTGTCAACTATTAAATAAAAAGGGAGAGATTGTAGAAAAATATGATTTAACAGAAGAAAGTCAGATAAATTAAAAACAGGTCCTTGAAAATAATAAAAAACTGTTCCAAAATAGTCTATAGACTTTTTGGAACAGCTTTTTCTATTATAAAATGATAGATTCAGGCATGTATCACATTTTATATATATTGCATTTTGTATATCTTATATTTTATTTGAAATAAGATACACCGGATTCGATAATTCCCATATTCTGATTACCATAAATATTAATGGCTACAGAATCTCCTGTTCTTTCAGGATGAGTCATCTTACCCATAACTCTTCCGTCAGGACTTATAATACTTTCAATGGCGTAGTAGGAACCATGTGGATTATATTCCTCATCCATAGTAGGATTACCATTTAGATCAACGTACTGGCTTGCCACTTGACCCTTCTCAAATAGCTCTTTGATTAATTCCTCACCGGCTACAAAGCGTCCCTCTCCGTGGGATGTCGGTAGGGTATATATACTATTCAGTTGGGTCTTCATTAACCAAGGAGATGCATTGGAGATAACCTTAGTATTAACATATTTGGCTATATGTTTTCCCAGATTTCCTGCAATCAGGGCAGGAGTATCTTCCTTAACCGGTCTGATTTCTCCGTAAGGAAGCAGTCCTAATCTAATTAAGGCATGGAAACCGTTAGATATACCAAGGGCAAGTCCGTCTCTATTATTTAAGAAATCATCCATTGCTTCCTTAATCTTTTCGTTTCTAAATACCAAGGCTGTATATTTTCCGGAACCGTCAGGAATTTCTGCAGTGAAATTACCGCCGGAAAATACTATAATCTGTGCTTCTTTAATGGCTTTTTCAAAGGCCTCTATGGATTCCTTTATACTACCGGGGAACATATTAGAAAATACTACTTTTTCTACCTCTGCACCGGCTGCTTTAAATGCCATAAAAGTATCATAATCGCAATTGCTACCCGGAAGTACCGGTATAAATACCTTTGGTTTAGCCACTTTATTCTTGGCTACATATACTTTTTTTGCGTCATATAACTTTGTGTAAACTTCTTCTTTAACAGAATCAGATTTAGTGGGATAAATTTCTTCCAAGGTATTTGTCCAAGCTTGTAGGGCTTCATCAATTGTAATTACTTCACTGCCATATCTAAAGCTTTCCTCTTGTGTAATTTCTCCTATTACATCATAATCATCAGCTGTAAAACCATACTCTGATAGTTTCTGTGTATCATCTTTTTTCATTTCTATAAGAATACTGCCGTAATCAGGTAGGAAAAGTTCACTTTCATCAAGGTTTTCCTTAATACTTACTCCCAGTTTATTACCGAAAGCCATCTTACTAACTGCCTCTATAATACCCCCAAAACCGATGGCATAGGCAGACACAGCTTTCTTATCCTTCATTAATTTATATAAATTGCTATATAGGGCTTTTAACTTTTCATATACCGGCAAGTCAAATGAATCCCTAGAAAGCTTGAATCTTACAAGTACATTACCTGGGCTTTTTAACTCAGTTGTTATGACATCCTTGCTTGTTGCCATATTAACAGCAAATGATACCAAGGTAGGAGGTACATCAATGTCGTTAAAAGTACCGGACATACTGTCTTTACCTCCGATAGAAGGAAGCTCAAGCTTCATCTGTGCTTCATATGCACCAAGTAGGGCTGCCAAGGGTTCACCCCAACGTTTTGGATCCTTTTCAAGCCTACGGAAAAATTCTTGGAAGCTAAAGCGTATCTTTGAGTAATCTCCTCCCGAAGCTACAATTTTTGCCACAGAAGATATTACCGCATATACAGCACCATGGAAAGGTGACCAGCTTGAAAGATAAGGATCAAAGCCATAACTCATCATGGATACATTGTCACACTTACCCTCTAATACCGGAAGCTTTGCTACCATGGTTTGAATAGGTGAATACTGATATTGACCACCGAAAGGCATGGTAACAGTTGCAGCCCCGATAGAACTATCGAACATCTGAGTCAGTCCTTTTTTAGAAGAAACGTTTAAATCGGACAAGACCTTTAACCATTTATCTTTGATACTAGCCTTATCCTCTAAGTTTAAGGCTCCCTTCTTTAGATAATTATCCTTTTCTGAAGGTATAGTAACATAGGCAGTAGCTTCCTGATGAGCACCGTTTGTATTAAGAAAGGCTCTTGATAGGTTTACAATTTCCTTGCCCCTCCATTCTATTACCAATCTATTAGTATCTGTCACTTGGGCCACAACTACTGCTTCAAGGTTTTCTTCCTTAGCATAAGCCAGCATAGTGTCCGCATCTTTAGCATCTACTACAATAGCCATCCTCTCTTGGGATTCGGATATGGCCAGTTCAGTTCCGTCTAGGCCTTCGTATTTTGTCGGAAGCTTATCTAAGTTAATTCTAAGTCCGTCAGCCAGTTCACCTATGGCCACAGATACACCACCGGCACCGAAGTCGTTACATTTTTTTATAAGAATACTGGCCTCAGGTCTACGAAAGAGTCTTAGGATATTACGCTCGATGGCAGGATTACCTTTTTGAACCTCTGCACCGGAGGTCTGGGCAGACTCTGTAGTATGACTTTTAGAAGATCCTGTTGCCCCACCAAGGCCGTCACGGCCGGTTCTTCCTCCTAAAAGGATAACAAGATCACCGGGTTCACATTTTTCCCGTTTTACATGTTTTCTGGGTGCCGCAGCCATAATAGCACCAGCTTCCATTCTCTTAGCCACATATCCCGGATGATATATTTCCTCTACAAGACCTGACGGTAAACCAATCTGATTACCGTAGGAACTATAACCTTCCGCCGCCTGTCTACAGATTTTTCTCTGAGGAAGTTTTCCCTCTAAAGTATCATTAAATGACTGTGTGGGATCGGCAGCTGCGCTAAGTCTCATTGCCTGATATGCATATCCTCTTCCTGAAAGGGGATCCCTGATTGCACCTCCAAGGCATGTGGCAGCACCGCCAAAAGGCTCTATCTCTGTAGGATGGTTATGGGTTTCATTTTTAAAGAAAAGTAGCCACTCTTCTGTCTTCCCATCAACTTCAACCGGTACAATTATAGTGCAGGCATTTATTTCATCAGAAACTTCCATATCATCTAGCTTGCCCTCTGCCCTAAGTTTTTTCATTGCCAATGTTGCTATGTCCATAAGGGAAATATATTTATCATCCCTGCCCTTATATAGCTTTTCTCTATCAGAAGTATAGTTATAATATGCTGCCTTAATGGGTTCAGTATAATATCCGTCTTCAAAATCAATACTTTTTAGCTCAGTTAAGAATGTGGTATGTCTGCAGTGATCAGACCAATAGGTGTCAAGCACACGGATTTCTGTAATTGAAGGATCTCTGTTTTCTTCATTTTTAAAATAATTTTGAATATGGATAAAATCCGCAATGGTCATAGCAAGATTAAGTGAATTATACAAGTTCTCTAGTTCCTCTTTGTCCATATCCTTAAAGCCTGTAAGAATATCAACTTCCTTTGGCTCTTCCTGCCTAGTTATCAAGGATTTAGGGGTTATTTCCTCAGTTTCCCTTGAATCCACAGAGTTAATGCAATAAGATTTAATTTTATTAAAATCTTCCTCGGAAATATTACCTGAAATAATATAGGTGGTAGCTGAACGAACAATGGGCTCACTATTTTCATCTAAAAGCTTTATGCATTGCTCAGCAGAATCAGCCCTCTGATCATATTGACCCGGTAGGTATTCTACAGAAAAAACTCTTTCCCCTGATTTAATATCAATAGTTTCTTCATGAATAATATCTACAGAAGGATCCATAAATACTGTATTTATTGCTAGCTTGTAATTATCCTCACTAACATTTTCAATCAAATATCTATTAAGTACCCTAACAGATTCTACACCATTTATACCTAAATAATTGGTAAGCTCCTTAGCTAACAATTTTCCACGGACATTATATGGTTCCTTTTTTTCTACATAAATCCTTCTAACCATGCTCATTGGGCAACACTCCTATTCTAATTTAAAATAATAGTTACAGACTTTAGCCATACTTATAGATTAATTATATATCTCTTATACTTTTTGAAATCCCAAATTTTATTAGTATGCCTTTTGCTTTAAGTATACTTCTTTTTATATCTTTAGTCCATAAATTGCAATAAGGCTTTACATATGCAATATTAATGCATCTAGTATTACCTTAATCATTTTCTTGCATTATATCATAGCTTATCTTATAATTAAAATTAATATATGTAAATACTTTTATTAGTCAAACTAATATATGTTCTGAAAAAGGAGGAACAGTCTTGGATATAAATTATGAATTATATAAGGTTTTTTATCATGTGGCAAAAACATTAAGCTTCTCAGACGCTGCTGAAGCTTTATTTATATCTCAGTCAGCTGTCAGTCAATCTATTAAAACTTTAGAAAAACGGCTGAATCAGCAGCTATTTATCCGAAGTACTAAAAAAGTAGCTCTTACCAAAGAAGGTGAATTACTTTTAAAACATGTAGAACCTGCCATTAATCTTATAACCCGGGGTGAAAATCAGCTCTGTGCTGACCCCAAAAGTGGTGTTCAATTAAGAATAGGTGCCAGTGATACAATCTGCAGATATTATCTTGTACCCTACCTAAATAATTTCCACTTAAAATATCCTCATATTCATATCAAGGTATCTAACGGTACCTCCCTTCAATGTGCCAAAATGTTAGAACGTAATGAAGTAGATATTATCGTTACTAATTCCCCTAATCAGGCATTAAACGACATGATGGATATTATACCTGTTAAAGAATTTCATGATGTTTTTATAGCTAAAAAAGATGACTTTCCTCTATATGATCATCCCATATCATTTCAGGAGCTTCAAAAATATCCTATATTAATGCTTGAAAAAAGGGCCACTACCAGTATGTTTTTGCATAATTTATTCTTAGAAAATTCACTGGATTTAGTACCTGCCATAGAACTTGCCAGTAATGATTTATTAATTGATCTTGCAAGAATAGGACTTGGGATTGCCTTTGTGCCTGATTATTGCCTTAAGGATATGGAGGAACTGGCCATTATAAAGACCGAGCAAGTAATCCCTTCCCGTAAGCTGGTTGCTGCTTATAACTTAGATATCCCCTTATCTGATGCTGCCAGGTACTTTATTGATAGCCTAACAAGCAAATTGTAATCTTAATATTTGTATTTTAATAAAAACACAAAAAAGAAGCTGCCTTTTTACAGGAACTACCTTTGTGGCGGTATCTGAATAAACAGCTTCTTTTATATTTAAACAACTATATTAATGCTTAGTCATTTCATCCAATCTACTACTAATTACTTTATTATAATTGATAACCTTTCTTTCGTACTCTTCGCTCATATATTTTGAAGTAATTAAGAAATCTGCCGTAGCACGATTATTGGCTATAGGTATATCATAGACAGCAGCTATCCGAAGTAAGGCCTTTACGTCCGGATCATGGGGCTGAGATTCTAAGGGATCCCAGAAAAATATCACAAAATCAATATTCCCTTCCACTATCCTTGAGCCAATCTGCTGATCGCCACCTAAAGGACCGCTGTTATATGCCCTTACAGGAAGTTCGGTTTTTTCTGAAATTAATCTGGCTGTTGTTCCTGTTCCACTAAGGAAATGATTTTTTAATATTTCCTTATTTTCTTCTACCCATTCAATTATTTCTTGTTTTTTGCTATCATGAGCTATTAGGGCTATATGCTTCTGTTTACTAATTGTAAAATTAATATATTCATCCTGTAACATAATTTAATTCCTCTCCGTCTCTTTAATAAAATCTTTTGCAGTTACAACTTAATATCTAGAATAAAATCCTTTGCAGTTACAACTTAATATCTAGATACATTTATAATAATGGATAAGGAATTTAATTTCAAGTTACATTTAATGAAATTAATATGCTGTCCATCCTCCGTCTGCAGTTATTACGGTACCGTTTACAAAACTTGAATCATCAGAAGCTAAAAACAGTGCCACTGCCGCTATTTCTTCCGATTCGGCAAATCTGGGATTTGCTGCTGCACCTGCCATTGCTCGTTCCATTCCGAATTTATCCGGATTATTCATGGTGGTTTTAATATTAGTATTAACCCCTCCCGGAGCTATGGCATTGCAGCGTATTCCTAAGTTGGCATATTGGAAGCCTATATTCTTTGTTAGTCCAATTAGGGCATGCTTTGAAGCAGTGTAGGCCACCCCTGCCCTAGATCCATGTAAGCCTCCGATTGATGCATTATTTATAATAATGCCTTTTCCTTTTTCTAAGAATATAGGAAGGGTTTTGCGAATTAATCTCATAGGTCCTGTAAGATTAATACTAAAAACTCTATCCCACAATTCATCAGTAAGTTCTGCAGCCGGAACAAAATTATCCATAATTCCGGCATTATTAACCAAGATATCCACGGTTTTGAATTTATCTAATGTTATATCCACAAGATGATTTATATCTTCCTCTTTAGCCACATTGGCATATACCCCTAAGGCTGTTCCTCCATCAGAGATTATTTTATCTACAAGGTCACTTAGTGCCTCCTGATTAATATCAGACAATACAACTTTGGCACCTTCTTTAGCATACAGAATGGCTATTTCTTTACCCATTCCTGAAGCTGCACCGGTTATTATAGCAACTTTATTATTAAGTTTCATAGTATCAACCTCCTTTTAGAGAAGGATTAAAAGTTACTCAGTTGTATATTACCATAAAATCTAATTTATGTCAATTAAATTTTGTATAATTATATTTTATAAAATATAACTATCATTAAATAAAGGTTACCGATAACTTACTACCAGTTGGTAATACTAACATACTACTAACTTGGTAAGTTACCGGTAACCCTAATAATAGTGTGGCCTTATTCTAACTTATCTATTCAGGCTCTTTAGTCTATCTAAAACCTGATTCATCATATCTGTATATTTGTCTAGTTTAGCCCTTTCTTCTGCAATCTTACTTTCCGGAGCTTTAGATATAAAGTTGGGATTTGCAAGCATTCCGTTTACCCGCTTTAATTCCTTCTCTAGACGGTCCTTTTCTTTATTTAGACGTTCAATCTCCTTATCAATATCTACTAAATCCTCAAATGGAATATATATTACAGCCCCTTGGATAACTGTTGATACTGCATCATCACTTACTCCTGTCTTATCTTTATCAACTATAACCTCACTGGCAGAGCCTAAGGTGGCAAAGAATACTTTACTCTCAGTAAAAATCTCTCTGATACGTTCATTATCAGAAACAACAACAACCTTAGCCTTCCTGCTTGGGGGAACATTCATTTGGGACCTTACATTACGGATACCTTTTACTGCTTCTTTTATCAGTTCTATACTCTCTGTATCCCTAATAAATTCCCAGTCAGGATTATAAACAGGCCAGGAAGATATCATAATGGATTCACCTTCTTTTAGCCCTGTCATTTCTTGAAGGGTACAGAAGATTTCTTCTGTTACAAAAGGCATATATGGATGAAGAAGTTTTAAGGATGTAGTCAGTACATGCTGCAATGTCCAAAGTGCAGACAGCTTTGTATCATCTTCATCATTATATAATCTGGGCTTAACCATTTCTATATACCAGTCACAGAATTCCTCCCAGATAAAATCATAAATTTTCTGTGCAGCAATACCAATTTCAAAGGTATCTAGATTATCTGTAACTTCCTTAACTAAGGTATTTGCCTTGGATATTATCCAGCGATCTGCCTGTGTTAGGAGCTTCTCATCAATAGTTGTCGATAAATCTGCTTTCTCTAGATTCATCATAATAAAGCGGGAAGCATTCCATACCTTATTGGCAAAATTTCTGCTGGCCTCAACTCTTTCCCAATAAAAGCGCATATCGTTACCGGGAGCATTACCTGTAATAAGAGTAAAACGAAGAGCATCGGCTCCATATTTATCAATCACTTCAAGGGGATCAATACCATTACCCAGGGACTTACTCATTTTACGACCTTGAGAATCCCTTACCAAACCATGGATTAATACCTTGCTAAAAGGTTTTTTCCCCATATGGGCATATCCTGAAAACACCATACGGATAACCCAAAAGAAGATAATATCATAACCGGTTACTAATACATCTGTAGGATAAAAGTAATCTAAATCCTCTGTATTATCAGGCCAGCCTAAGGTAGAAAAAGGCCATAAGGCAGATGAGAACCAGGTATCTAAAGTATCCTCATCCTGTCTTAGATTACTGCTTTCACATTTGGGGCACCTAGAAGGTTCTTCTTCGGATACTATTATTTCTCCGCAGCCGTCACAATAATAAGCCGGTATTCTATGTCCCCACCATAATTGTCTTGATATACACCAGTCCCTGATGTTATTGGTCCAATTAAAATATATTTTTTCAAAACGTTCAGGAATAATTTCAATCTCACCGGATTTTACAGCTTCTATAGCCGGCTTAATTAACTCATCCATCTTAACGAACCACTGGGGCTTAATTAGAGGTTCTACAGTTGTATTACAACGATCATGGGTACCTACATTGTGGATATGGTTTTCTACTTTTATTAATAGGCCTAAATCCTGCAATTCTTTTACTATAGCCTTTCTGGCTTCATAACGATCCATACCGGCAAACTTACCGCCATTTTCATTAATGCTTGCATCATCATTCATAATATTGATTTCGGGAAGCTTATGCCGTAGTCCCACTTCAAAGTCATTAGGGTCATGGGCAGGGGTAATCTTAACTACACCGGTTCCGAACTCTTTATCAACATAGGTATCGGCAATCACCGGTATCTCTTTGTTAACAATAGGAAGAATAACATTTTTTCCGATTAAATGTTGATATCTTTCATCATCCGGATGAACTGCTACGGCAGTATCTCCCAGCATGGTCTCCGGTCTTGTGGTGGCTATTTCTACATAACCATCTTCTCCTGCAATGGGATATTTAATATGCCAAAAATGTCCTTCCCTCTCCTCATGTTCAACTTCCGCATCTGATATAGATGTATGACATACGGGACACCAGTTGATTATTTTTGAGCCTTTATAGATATAACCTTCATTATAAAGCTTCACAAATACCTTATTTACCGCATGGTTACATCCATCATCCATGGTGAATCTCTCTCTATCCCAATCACATGAAGAACCAAGCTTCTTTAACTGGGATATAATCCTGCCACCATATTCTTCTTTCCATTGCCATGCTCTTTCAAGGAAACCTTCTCTGCCAAGGTCCTGCTTTTCTATACCTTCTTCTTTTAGCTGTTCAATAATCTTAACTTCTGTGGCTATACTGGCATGATCCGTGCCTGGTTGCCACAGGGCATTATATCCTTGCATTCTCTTAAACCTTATAAGAATATCTTGCAAGGTATTGTCCAAGGCATGACCCATATGCAGCTGCCCTGTAATATTTGGGGGTGGTATTACTATTGTAAAAGGTTTTTTACTCCTATCAACAGTAGCACGAAAATATTTTTTATCCAGCCATTTCTGATATAATTTGTCTTCAATGTCCTTGGGATTATAGGTTTTTGCCAGTTCTTTTTTCATGATAATCTCTCCTATCTTTCATCATAGTTACGATTAAATTTCCATCAAAAAAGGTTCTTCGACTCAAAGGACGAAGAACCGTGGTACCACCTTTATTTATGGCTTATAAAAGCCACCTCTGATGTCTATAACGGGACTTCCCGGCATTTCCTACCCACCTTAAATTTATAATAAGGCTTCAGAAACGCTGCTACAAAGCTACCTTCAGTAAGACTGCTTATAGATCATCTCTCAGCCGGTGAATGATCCTCTCTGTTAAGTGTTACTTACCTACTCCTCTTTGTCAACGCATTTGCCATTTTAAAAGATTACTACTATAGTATTCAAAGTTACGAAATATGTCAAGTGTTTTTTGTATTACATTTGTCTCCTCACTATTTTATATTCATCATTATATGAAAAATAAGGGCAATCTTTATAATTTCCCCTAAGAAATCTACTCATCTCATCCTCATCTAAGTTTACTGTACATGTATAATATTCATAGTATTCATCATATTCATAATTTGAACAGTATTCACAGTTTGAATTAGCCAACTCCATCCCTCCTTAATATTTTATTAGATATTAATCTAGGATAACATATAAACTTACGGCTTTAAATTCCTTTATTATATAATATTCCTATTTTAAAATATCTAGAGGTATATGGTGTTCATTTAAAATACGAAACACCTCTTCCTTTCTTTGGGGATGTGCAATTATAAATGAAGTAATTGCCTTAATGGCTTCATCCTTTTGTTTTTGATTAGCCTCCATTCTCTCCCTTAATTTTTGCCTACGAACATTTAGTCGGTGTCTTACTTCTACCATCTCCTTTCTATCTATAATAGCCGATGGTTGATAAATCCAAATATCCGCATCTGCAATATGAAATCTTTTTAATTCCCGTATCAAGATTTCGTTATAAAATTCTAAAAGTTCAGTATTATTTTGATACCTTTTATTTTCATCTTTTAACTTAACATACTCTTCCCAGCGACTTTTAAATTGCTCATAATTATCTACCATATATTTGCTATATATATAGTCCAGATAGTTTCGGTTGTTTACTGATTTTATTGTCACCTTATTAGAAAGGACAATAACTTTATTAAGCATTATTTGAACCATCTTAATATCATGGGCATTCTTCCTAGCCTCCATAAATATATAGAGGGTTGAGGCCATTCCCATTAATACCGTTAATAAAAATGGTAAGGTCATATTAGATCCGGACTTACCTGATAATAAAGCAAAGATAATAAATAGGACAATAATTATAGCACAGGTAGCTATGGCAATTCCCCTAAGGAAAGATTGCTTGCCTTTAATATCATCCTCTTGTTCAAGTAAGCTTTGCTTTTCATGTTCAAGATGTCTAATATCTTCATCAATACTGGTTTGGTAACTTTCAGCCTCCCTAATTGAAGTTAATTCTTTAGGAATCTGCATCTCATCCCGCTCAAATAAGCGATATTGAATATCTGTTATATTATGTTTCCTATTTTGGTATCGTTTTCTTTCATTATTAAGATTTATTATATTTCTAGCAGCCTCTTCTAAACTTTCTCTTTGCTCCTTTGGAATTAAATCAATTTTCTGCATATCATTAAGATATGATGTAACTGCTTGATACTCAATCTTAGCCTCATCTATCTGGCGACTGCTTTCAGCAATTATCTCACAGTTTTCTTTAATAAAGCCCCTTTTATCAACATAAGTATTGCTTCTTATGTCCTCTTGTATCTGCTCATGGATTTTCTCAGTATCTACACTATCCGTCTTTTTAAATAGATTTCTTAGCCATCCCATTATTGTAATCTCCTGTACTTTTACATCCTTCTGATTTCATTAATCCATCCATCGATAATCTTCCTAAATCTTTCTTCAAGTGCTGATTCTTCTTGGGTGTTTTTTAACCTTCTTAAGCTGTCAATTTCATTCATAGATTTACACAGTTTAGCTTCCCTAGATAACTGCTCCATTTTTAATACAATCTTATCCCTAAGATCTACATCTACCTTATACTCCAGAATTTTTTCATTAAAAGCCTCCCTGCCCTTACATAGCCAGATACAATATAGATACTGTATAAGACTCTCCTGCCTTTGATTACGTTCATAAGCATGCAAAAATAATTCAGAGGCCCGCTCCGGTCCATTAATATGAAGCCTTGCTAGGGCTAAGTTATGCAGAAGGTCTCCATAATCTTTAGGGCTCAAATTTACCGCCTCATCAGATATAAGCAGTCTTTCGTATTCCATAGCCGCCTGCCCATACTGTTTTTTAAGCAAATAACTATTGGCCTTTTTATACCACCTTTTTGCAAGAGGCATTGACCTGATTTCATCCACTGCTGCCAGCAGCTTTTTTATTTCCTGCTCTGTATAATAATCAGCACTGCATAGTACCACGGTAATTAAAGATTTTAAATCAGCCCTCTCCCTTTGTAGAGATTTAAGTTTCTTTGCTCTTTCAGGAAGGCAAAGCTCAGTTTTAATCCAATCAATTAATGAATCAGTAAACAGATTTTCATTAATAAAATAAATATTATTATAAATGTAATAGCAAAGTTCTTCAATGGAATAAATCCTGTAACCTGTAATAGGCAGCACATAAGGCCTGTCGGTTAATCTACCTCTGCAAAGAATTAATTTTCCCATGCCTAATCCTCACTTTATCTAGGTTAGTACTTATTTATATTTCAATTACATATTCGGCACTATTACCCGTAGCCGGATACATGTCTCCAAATCCTAAATCTGTAATAGTTAATTTGACTTTTGATTTATCAATACATGATATATTTATTCTAAGCCTAGTCATGCGATTTGGCCTCTTAGGAAGATTTATAGGAATTCTCTCACTGATAATTTCCTTAGTCATAACATTTTTAAATATTATTTCTATCTCCCAAGTCTCATCAGGTATAAGGTCTATTTCACTATTGACCTCATACCATGGTAGGGCTGCCTCTGTAAGTAAAAGTTCTTGTATATTACCATCAAGATATGCCCTAATCCATATAGAAGATGTAATCATATCATTATCAAGAAGGATTATATTGTCTAGTTTTTTATCCCCGGACAACTCCTTTGCCCCATAGCAAGCTCCTTTAGTGTAAAGATTTTGTCCCATAAAAACTCTGCGACCTGGGCACAAGCTTTTTATCACTTCATTGGGCCAATCTCCCTGAAAACCTCTACCGGTAAAGTACAAGGTTGATATAATTTGCTTATATAATGCAGTCTTTGCTATAGTTTCAAAGGTATAACTTAAATCGATGTTTTTGCTTTTTAATATGGAATAATTAAGGGTTTCTGAAAAATCTCTTTTTTCCAATACTGCAACCATAGGATTTAACCTGCGGTTAATGTCTATCTTATAAAAGCATAAACCATCTTCATTAAAATCAAACAAGCCCACATCATTTAACCAAAGTTCTTTGTCTTGGCTTAGAGCATAATACATAAAGCTGCTTCCATGGCTTATTACAGCTGCCCGATCTTTCTCAATACCAAGCATATATAAGGCCTCATAGATACCTTCTATTATCACCGGATCCATATCACTAATTGTAACAACCAGTTTGGTAATAACTTCTGTAGGAAAGTAACTTTTAAGCAAGGTTAAAGTCCTTCTAAAATATTTTTCAAGTAATTTTACTGCACTATAACTTTGCCCATGAAAATTCAGCTCTTCCTGATTTTTTAATTTTGTAAGTAACTTGTCCACCAGTATGCCTGAGCCATTTTGGGCACAAGAAATAGCCTCATTACCATAAACCCAAACTCCTGCTTCATTTAAGGCAAGAGCTGTAGGAATAAGGGGATTATCCTCATCCTCATCTGGGCCTATTGGTATTGGTTCAAAGGTTTTATAACTGAAACAGCTAATCTGAGAATAATCGTCACACAGATCGTAGCCAACAATCAATTTCCTTGGACTATTCATCTTACTCTCCCTATCTAATGGTATAGTAAATCTCTTATGGTAAAGGCTCAAAGCACTCTCTAATTATATATTCTGTTTCTATATAATCGGCCATCATATCTAGCAACTCTGTATCCCTATGGTTTTCTAGGGCATTTAACATCATATTGATACGGTTGTACTTAGAATCTTCTATTTGACCATCATCTTCATACCGTAATCTAAAGGTCTCTGACTTATGGATTTCATCCTCTGTTTCTTCGGTTATATAATACTCCAACTCTTCATTATAAAACAAGATAAAATCCTTTACACAAATTCCCATAAGCATATGAGACATCCGTTCAGTTATGTATTTATCCTTAGCATTATCAGTTAAAAGTCGATAATGGATAAAAACCTGACTATTAGGATTAGCCCTATATTCCACATAGAACCTGTCGGTTATTTTGCAGGATAGCTTAATAACATTTTTATACTTTTTGAAAAAGGGAAGGATTAGCCCCTGCCTTTCAAAACGGTCTATATTATATGAAATAAAAGTCATATCATCTTCGGTAAATTCAGTATTATTGCTGCTGTATTTAAGCCAAGCAAGAAGGCTGATATTATTTTCTTCGTAATTTTGCTCCCTACGTATTATGGAGAAAATTTCTTTGTGGATTTCTAGGTCATGAACTAAGTATTTGTATGAGTAATAGGTTAAAAAGCTCCTTACTAGCAGATGGTTCTTGGCTTTAGGGTAATATTCTAAAAATACTCCAAAAATCTCTTTAAGAGTGTTTTCACTAAATAAAGCCTGTGCCAGTACCCTTTCCTCTAATTCATAAGTATCTATTTCAAAGTTCTTAGACCCTCTCCACAGCTTGATCATGTCCATGGTACTACCGTTATAATATTTTACTAAATAGTTAAGAATTTTTTTGTCATATTTTCCTTGAGTAAATATATAATGGCACAGAAAGACTAATAAGTCCTCCTTAATATCATATCCTGAATTATTGATCCATCCGGAACATAATTTCAAAAGCATTTTTATGGGAATGCTTTCTATTGTAACGTAACTTAGGGCATGTAAAGCTTTGTCATAATACCCCCGTATTATCATATATTCCAGATATTTTTTTCTAAGGGCTACATTTACCTTAGCTAGGTCTAATTTTAAAAGATAATGTTCTAACAAATCCCCATTATAATTTTCATAATAATATTCTATTAAAGTTAAAAGGCAGTCTACATAATATGATTCCTTTAAGCTTGGCATCAATAAAACTTGCTTTCTTAGGGCAATGGATTTTTCACTTACTACCCTGTTAGTCCTGTAATGGTCAAAGAGATATAAAAGCAGTTTAGGATGTTTTTCATAATCCATATACTTAACTTTAAATTCCCTGGGACTAAGCAGAGGTTTTAAAGTATATTTTATTGAAGTAACATAACGATTTCCAAAGGAATCAAGAAGAAAAATATTAGCCTCCCTGGTATAAAGCATAATATATGCCCTGCCTTCTGTAAGGGGCACTATGACTTCTTCATCCAGTTCTTTATGAGCAACAGCTACACTTACAATATTGGGATTATCACAATATAGCTCCTGGGTAAACATTACATCAGGTAAATACTTGTTAAAGTACTGGTTAAGTTCCTTTTTATAAATAAATTCTCTATAAATAATTGAAAGGTTAGGGCTAATATTCTTTGCCTCTAATTGCTTTTGAGCAAATACCTCCATGCTCTTATAATATAAATGGTATATATGATCATTAGCTTTTTTGTTTTTTATTATATTGGCATATAGGTAAGCCATTTTCTTATCATTAAGCCTACTGTTATAAACAAAATATATCAGTAAAGGCTGAGGAAGGGGATCCATCCTACTCTCATCCACAGAATACATATAATATTCATATAGCTGGGTAATACGAAGTTGTGCATTTACCCCCCGGCTATACCACTGAAAATACTTATTATCAGTTTTATAACCTTTAATCAATAGGCTACAAATAGATGAAAGAATTTCGTCTTTTTTATATGTATTATAAAGGCTTACCAGTCCCTTAAAAACTAGGGGATGATAGAATTTTAGCCTGCCGGCAAGATAAGTATATTGAAGGGCTAATTCTTTGCTTACATATTTATATTTTATGCCATAATTTAGTACTTGAATTTCAAAATCCCCTAATTCCCGTAAAAGATAAGGTTCTTCCATATATACGCAAAGTGCTTCCTGATATAGTAATGGGGAAAAAGAGCCTGCTTCAAATCGCTTTTTTATATCTTTAAGTATATAATTTCTGTTTCTTTCATAAGGGCTATTATTTTCATCCTTCCGATAAAGTCTCAATAGATAAAGATAAGCACAATATTCTAAGCTAGAAGCACTTTTAATTTCAGCCTCTTGCTTGGATAGCTCTTCTAGCAGCTGAGAAGCCAAGGGATTATTTTCAGTAAGTATGGCCAGATGTAAATTAACTAATTTAACAAAAATGCTATCTTTACTATTCTTTAACTTGGATAACAATAATTTTGTATCCCGTGAGTATTTAGTAAGGTTAATACGGCCTAGGCGATAATCTAGATAATTTTTAGTGTATTCATATTTTATTTTTTTGAGGTTTTTATTTTCTGTATTATTCCCGGTATTTTCTTTATGTTTTTTGCAGATTAGGTCAACTTTAATAGTCTGGTAGATAGTTTTAATCCATATACTTCCGTAATTGTTACCCCCATGAAGAGTGGCAGCATTTATTTTAAATTTTAACTCATGGGTATTTCCTATAAAATCATCAGTCAAAAGTTGATTTTTATCAAGCTGAATAAAGGGGACATCGGTACTAATTCTAATCTCAGTACTTCCCCATTGATTCTTTGTCAGAACAAGTTTATCTGACACATCTTCTCCATGAATCTCATATTCCAATGCTGTTCTATCAATACTAAGGTTAATTCTTGACTTTTTGTTTACTGATATTAAGAATTCCTCTAAAGCTTGGCCGGTTGAATTGCTTTTTAAAAGATTACGATAAATGACATGATATTTTTCTTCGTTTTTTAAGATAATCCGCTCAAACTCATCCGAAGCAAAAACCTTTATAGCTTCTGCCCAGTCAAGCCTTGCAAGATTGGTAAACTCAAACAGATTTTTAATCTTACCTATTGAGGTGTTTATAGTTCTTGTCTCTATATGTGCGGTAAAGGGAAGATTCATCTCACCACAGTCACTAACAATGGTAATATTACCACTAACTTTATCCGATGGATAAAAAGAAGCATCAAAAAGATATGTAATAGTATTTTCCTTGCCACTAAAGGTCTGCCTAGTAAAGCTAATTAAAGGACTTGATGAATATAAAACCCCTTTCATAGACCGGTTAGCACTATTACTGATAATAAAGCTTCCTTCGTACTTTTTATCTGCTTCCACATTAATATTAATTCTATCTACAGATAGGCGAAGGAAAGGAAGGTCATAATCAAATTCTCCTCTAGCGATTTGTTCTATCTTTTCCTTCAAATTATCACCTCATGTATGGTAATTGCATTTTATTTATAAAGGTTTATAATAAAATACAATGTTATTAGAAATGTACAATAAGACTAAGTATATAAATCATCTATATTACAATAATTATAATCTATTAAGGAAAAAAAATCTAGTCCTAAGGAGGAAGCTATGAAAAGAGAAAACAGTGCTCAAAATCACTTCCACGGAAGTGCTCAAAATCACTTCCACGGAAGTGATTTGGAAATAATAGAAAAGGTCTATGGAATAAAGAAAGAAAATATAGTAAGCTTTGCAGATAATGTTAATCCCTTGGGTATATCACCTAAACTTAAAGAAACCCTGTCCGACAGGATAGAGGCCATTATGACTTATCCGGAAAGGGAATACACATCTTTAAGAAATGCCATTGCTAAATATACAGCTGCTAATATTGAAGATATTATTGTGGGAAACGGAGCTACTGAGCTTATTTCTCTCTTTATTCAGATTAAAAATCCTAAAGGGGCATTAATTATAGGGCCTACTTATTCTGAATATGAGAGGGAGATTTTTCTAGGTGGCGGATCTTGTCATTATTATAGGCTCAAGGAGGAAAATGATTTTAGGCTTGATATTAAGGATTTGGAAAAAGAGCTGAAAGATAATATAGGCCTGCTTGTAATTTGCAACCCCAATAATCCCACCTCCTCAGCTATAACAAGAACTGATATGGTTAAAATCCTTGATATATGTAAGCAAAAAGATATCTTCGTCATGGTAGATGAGACTTATGTAGAATTTACCGAAGATTTTCAGGAAATTACCAGTATTTCCTTAGCTAAGTCCTATAATAATATAATTATCCTTAGAGGAATTTCAAAATTCTTTGCTGCCCCGGGACTCCGTCTTGGTTATGCAATCTGTAGTAACAGTGACTTACTTAATGAAATAAATAAACGAAAGAATCCTTGGACAATTAATTCCCTGGCTGCCATAGCAGGTGAAATTATGTTTACCGATACAGAATATATAGAAAAAACAAAACAGCTGATTTCTAAAGAAAGAGAAAGAGTTTGTAAGATTCTTCTAAGCTGTCCTAATATTAAAACCTTTACACCTACAGCCAACTTTGTTCTATTAAAGATTTTAAAAGAGGATGTTACATCTAAGGATTTATTTGAAAAAGCTATAAGCAAGGGATATATGATAAGAGATTGTTCTACCTTTCCTTTTTTGGATAGTAAATTTGTCCGTTTCTGCTTCAAAGCTCCTAAGCATAATGATGCCCTGCTTGAAATTTTACTTGGCTCTTTAATATAATATAAAATGTTTGTTAAATTATTATAAATACTATTGATGTATATATATTAATCAATTATAATCATGAAATCAGAAAATACTGTTACAAGAATAAATTAAAGGGTTACTGATTCTTTCATAATTATATGGGAAGTATCAGTAACCCTAAGTACACATTTTAGATAAATTTTTACTATTTATATCATATAAGAAAGGAAAACCTCTATGCTGACCATATTAAGAAATCTAAAAAAATCAGCCCTTGCAATCCTCTTTGTTATTATTCTCTTACTAATTCAAGCCTTTTGTGACTTATCATTACCATCCTATACCTCCAATATTGTAAATATTGGTATCTTGCAGGCCGGTATAGAAAGCTCAGTCCCTGAGGTAATAAGAGCTAGCCAGTTGGAAAAATCTCTATTATTTTTGAATCAGAATGACAAAGACAAGCTTCTATCCCATTATAGTCTGATTAATAAAGAGAACCTTAATCAAGATGAATGGGCTACTTATCTTAAAAAATATCCCTTGTTAGATGATGAAGACTTATATATTTGGGATGGTGAAGATGAGGCTTTAATAAGTAGTTTAATTGCCGACCCCCTACTTATTATATCTACTTTAGAACTTAACCCATCTAAAGCAAATATGTTTCATGATATTAACACAAAAGATGGGGATATATACACCATATTAAATAATATCCCTGAAGAAGCTAGGGAAGAAATGCTAAAGCCAATAAAGGAACAAATTAAACTTATGCCCGACACCTTAAAATCTCAAGCCACAGTGGCTTATGTTAGGGCAGAATATGAAGCCATCGGTATAAATATAGGCAAGTTACAGACCCGTTATATTCTTACAGTAGGAGCTAAAATGCTTGGACTTGCCTTTGCTGCCATGGCTGCCTCCATCTTAGTTACCTTTGTAGCTGCTAGAATTGCTGCCAAACTTGGTCGTGATCTTAGAAATGATGTATTTTGTAAAGTTCTTTCATTTTCAAATGCCCAGATGGATCGCTTCTCTACAGCCTCTTTAATTACCAGGAGCACCAATGATATTCAGCAAATTCAAATGATGGTTGTTATGATGGTCCGTATTGTAATCTACTCTCCCATATTGGCACTTGGGGGTATTATAAGAATATTAAATACCAATACAACCATGACTTGGACTTTGGGTGTAGGGGTAGGTGCAGTACTTTCCCTGGTTATAATACTTATGGTTGTGGCACTACCAAAATTTAAACTTATGCAAAAACTGGTGGATAAAGTTAATCTTGTTATGAGGGAGATTCTTTGTGGTCTACCGGTTATAAGGGCCTTTAGTAATGAAAACCATGAGAAAGAACGATTTGATAAGGTCAACACAGCTCTTACTAAAAACAGCCTATTTGTGGGCCGTGTAATGACCTTTATGATGCCTGCTCTTATGCTTATTATGAATTTAGTTGCAATCCTTATTGTATGGGTAGGTGCAGACAGAATTAACACAGGAACCATGCAGGTGGGAGATATTATGGCATTTATCCAATATACCATGCAGATTATTATGTCCTTTTTAATGATGACCATGATTTCTATAATCCTTCCGAGAGCGGCCATATCTGTAGGCCGAATTAATGAAGTTCTTAAAGAAGAACCCACAATTCATGATCCTGCAGAGGAAGAAACTATAGATCCTAACAAAAATGGACTTCTTGAATTTAGAAATGTATCATTTAGTTATCCCAATGCCGAAGAAGATGTACTGTCAGACATCAGCTTTATTGCAAAGCCAGGTGAGGTTACTGCAATCATAGGCAGTACTGGTAGCGGTAAAAGTACTTTAGTAAATCTTATTCCCAGATTCTACGATGTAACAGAAGGTGAAATACTTATTAATGGGACAGATATCCGCAATATCTCCCAGTATAACCTTAGAAAACGTTTAGGCTATGTTCCCCAAAAGGGCGTATTATTTTCAGGAACTATTGAATCAAATATTAGCTTTGGTATGCCAGAAGCCTCCACTGAAACTATAAAAAAAGCTGCAAGAATTGCCCAAGCGGCAGAATTTATAGAAGAAAAGCCTGAAGGATATAAGGAGCCCATTGCCCAGGGAGGTAGCAATGTCTCCGGTGGGCAGAAGCAGAGATTATCTATAGCCAGGGCTATCGCAAAAAATCCCGAAATTTATATTTTTGACGATAGTTTCTCAGCCCTAGATTATAAAACCGATAGTGAACTTCGAAAGGCTTTAAAAAAGGAATTGTCCCACAGTACAGTTATTATAGTTGCCCAAAGAATAAGCACAATAGTTAATGCAGATCAAATCCTAGTACTGGACAATGGAAAAATTGTCGGTAAAGGAACCCATAAAGAATTACTAAAAGATTGTGAAGTTTATCGTCAGATAGCATCTTCCCAGTTGTCAAAGGAGGAGTTGGCTTATGAATAAAAATGATAAAAAACCTAAAATGGGTGGCCCCCGTCATGGTATGGGAGCTCCTGTGGAAAAAGCTAAGGATTTTAAGGGAACCATGAAAAAGCTCTTAGCATATCTAGCCGGCTATAAATGGGCATTGTTAATAGTCTTTTTATTTGCCATCGGCAGCACCATATTTTCCATCATAGGACCTACAATCCTAGGTGATGCAATTACTGAAATCGTAAATGGCTTTATAGATAAAATCAGTGGTGGAAAAGGAATTAACTTTAATGCCTTAGGAAAAATACTACTTCTACTAATAGGCCTTTATGGTATTTCCTCCTTGTTTTCATTTATTCAAGGATGGATTACAACTGAAATAGCTCAAAGGGTATCTTATAAATTTAGAAAGAGTATTTCTGAAAAAATCCATCGTATGCCTATGGGATATTTTGATTCTATGACTCACGGTGAAATACTTTCTAGGGTAACTAATGATGTAGATACCTTAAGCCAAAGCTTAAATCAGAGTCTTACCCAGCTGATAACTTCAGTAGTAAGCATTGTAGGTATCTTTATAATGATGATTAGAATAAGTGTCCCCATGACTCTCCTTGCACTGCTTACAATCCCCATATCCTTGGGAATTATGGGAGCAGTTGTTAAGAAATCTCAGAAGCATTTCCAAAAGCAGCAAGAATATTTAGGTCATGTTAACGGTTTAGTGGAAGAGGTATATGGGGGTCACAATATAGTTAAGGCTTTTAATAAGGAAGAAGACTTTATAAAAGATTTTGGCAAGAAGAATGAAACCCTTTATGAATCTGCCTGGAAGTCTCAGTTTTTATCGGGACTTATGCACCCTATTATGCAGTTTGTAGGTAATCTAGGTTATGTAGGTGTTGCCATTCTTGGTGGTTATCTTACAATAAACGGACGGATACAAATAGGTCAAATTCAAACTTTCTTCCAATATATAAGAAATTTTACTCATCCGATTACTCAACTGGCACAGGTGGCCAATATGTTCCAGTCAACGGCAGCAGCCTCAGAAAGGGTATTTGAATTTTTAGAAGCTGCTGAGGAAGTAGCTGATACTGATACTCCTCTTTCCATAGAAGGTCTTAAGGGCAATATTGAATTTAAGCATGTAAACTTCGGATATAACAGTGACAAAACTATCATACATGACTTTAATGCAAAAATATATGATGGTCAAAAAGTAGCCATCGTAGGTCCTACCGGAGCAGGAAAAACTACAATAGTTAAACTACTTATGCGTTTCTATGATATTAATAGCGGTGATATACTTATTGACGGCCATAATATTAAAGATTTTGAAAGAAGTCAGTTAAGACGAATGTTCGGTATGGTTTTACAGGATACTTGGCTTTATAACGGTACTATAATGGATAATATCAGATACAGCAAACTTGATGCTACAGATGAAGAGGTAATAAAAGCTGCTAAAGCTGCCCATGTTCATCATTTTATTATGACTTTACCGGATGGATATAATATGGTCCTTAACGAAGAAAGTACAAATATATCCCAGGGGCAAAAACAGCTACTTACAATTGCCAGAGCCATCTTAGCAGATCCAAAAATCTTGATTTTAGATGAAGCCACCAGCTCCGTTGATACCAGAACAGAAATCCTAATTCAAAAGGCCATGGATAACCTAATGAAAGGAAGAACCAGCTTTATCATAGCCCATAGATTATCAACCATAAGGGATGCTGATATAATTCTTGTTATGAAAGACGGAGATATTATAGAACAGGGTAATCATGAGGAACTGCTTGCCAAAGGCGGTTTCTATGCTAAACTTTATAACTCACAATTTGAACAAATTGCTTAAAGAAACCTTCTTTTCTTGCCATAAAAACTTATCTTTGATATGCTTGAAACAGTATATGATTGATCTTAGGAGGATTTCAAATGAAAAACAACTACCGCCGTGTTAACATTACCCTTACTGATGAAGAAAAAAAGCAGCTCCTAGAGGAAATTATTTATTATTTTGAAACAGAACGGGATGAGAAGCTTGGCATTATCGGATCTGAAAGTATCTTGGATTTCTTTATGGATACACTAGGTGTAACTATATATAATAGAGCCTTAGACGATGCAAAGCTTTGGCTTAGTAAAAGAATGGAAGAAAATGAAGCTGATTATTACGCCCTTTATAAGTAGTAATTTATATACTTAAACCAAAAAATATTATGCCAGATTGAAAATTTATATAAATTCAATCTGGCATTTATTTTATTTTATATTTACTAATCTAGTATTTATAATTCTTAACCTGTTCAAACTCTTCCTGTATTTCTTGTGAAGGTGGCAAAGTACATAAAGACACAATTACTATCACCAAGCAAGAAATCACAAAAGCAGGGAATAACTCATAAATGTCAAAATATCCTCCAAGGGGTCTAATCAGCAAATTCCATACAAATACCGTCACACCTCCGCTTAACATACCGGCTATAGCCCCTGCCCTTGTCACCCTCTTCCAAAATAGGGAGAATAAGATAATAGGGCCAAAAGTGGCACCAAATCCGGCCCAGGCAAAGGATACAACAGTAAAGATGACGCTATTCTCATCCATAGCTATAATCATGGCTATAATAGATATGAGAATAAGAGTTACTCTTGACATATATAGCACCTGTTTATCTGAAGCATCCTTTTTTATAATACCATGATAGATATTCTTAGAAAAAGCCGATGCCGCTATTAAAAGATAAGAATCCGAAGAGCTTATGGTAGCAGCTAAAATTCCCGCCATAATAATTCCGGCAATAAGGGGTAAGAAGAAATTGCTGGACATTAATACGAATATTCCTTCAGAACTGCTCTTAGTAAGTAAAGCATTAGGATAGAGAACCCTTCCTATAATTCCGATAAATACTGCCGCAAATAAGGAAACTCCACACCATATAATAGCTATCCTTCTGGATGTTTTAAGATCATTAGGATTCTCAATTGCCATAAATTTTAGTAGCACATGTGGCATTCCAAAGTATCCAAGTCCCCAGGATAATGTAGATATAATAACCAATGGACCATACTTTGTGGCAGCTTCAAATAAAGGATTACCTGCCTCAGATACCTGCTGTATCCCATCAAGAACTTGGGGCTGGGCTACTCCAAAAAAGTCAAGAAATCCGGGGATTTGTTTTGCATTTTCAAATACCTCCGATATTCCCCCTGCCTTAGTAACACCTACGATAAGTACTAAAGACAGTGCAATAAACATAACAATTCCTTGCATAAAATCAGATGCGCTCTCTGCAAGAAAGCCTCCTATAAAGGTATAAAGTACAACGAATAAAGCACCTAAAACCATCATTAATTTATAATTTGTATTAAACAAGGTACTAAATAGTTTTCCTACAGTTACAAAGCAGCTGGCTGCATATACGCTAAAAAAGACCAAAATAAATAAGGCTGCAATAGTCAGTATTATTTTTTTGTTTTCCTTAAAACGATTGCTTAGAAAATCAGGAATGGTAATGGCATCTCCGGCCACATGAGAATAAGTCCTCAGTCTCTTTGCCACAATAAGCCAGTTTAAATATGTACCTATAAAAAGGCCTATGGCAGTCCAAAATGCTTCTCCAAGTCCACACCAATATGCTACTCCCGGTAAGCCCATCAAAAGCCACCCACTCATATCAGAGGCTTCTGCAGCCATGGCAGTTACCCATGGTCCTAAAGACCTTCCCCCAATTAAATAGTTGTCTGTACTTTCGCTTGCTCTTTTAGCATAATTAAAACCGATAGCAATTACTGCTCCGATATATACTGTCATTGCAATAATATATTGCACTTTATCTGCTCCCATTTTTTTCTCCCTTCATGATGTATTATTTTACTCTATCTTGCGACAAATTTTGAATCTATTATAATACAGGTTTTTTTATTTGTATAGCATAAATTTAAAGTGATAATACGCTACCATACAAAAGTAACCGACACATAAAAGGTGCCTAACACCGGTGTACACTGATGTTAGACCCCATACACACTGTTTTTAATTACTTTACTTTATTGTGGTGCTTCCAAAGCCTCCGTTTCTTATTCTGTCGGCATCATCATCAATGGTAATTCCGTACTCCACGAAGATTCCCTGCATAAAACCGATACCTTCTTCAACGGTCATAACTTTTCCCTCTTTACTGTCATTTGTCAGCTTACTAAATATATGCCCTTCATTATCTGAGCCATAATAATCACTGTCTATTATACCGACAGTATTATTTAGTTGAAGGCGGTATTTAAAGCCCAGACCGCTTCTAGGGTAGCATTTTAATACCCAGCCCTCTTCTATCTTAACCCGGATGCCGGTGGGTATCTTAATTGTCTCCCCGGGCTTAAGTGTAAATGTTAAGGGACTAAAAAAATCATAACCGGCGGAGCCTTGTGTGGCCCTTTTTGGCAACTTAATCTTATCATATATGCTTTCTGCCCACTTAATTAAATCCTCCTTCGATTGCTCATCATCCATAAAAGTATCTAACCAATCTTCTATAAATCTTTCCCTGCTTACTTTTTCAAATTGTGCAATTCTTTTCATATTTCCTCCTATTCATCTTTTGCCTTTAATGTTCCTAAAAGTCTCTTTGCGGCATTGGATATAGGGCCTTGATTGCTTGTAACAATACATATATGCCTTTCAGGTATTTCGTCCTTAAATTGTAGCTTAAAGAGTTTGCCTTCTCTAATACCTTCACTTGCAAAATCTTCTACTACGCATCCCACTCCCAGATTTCTTATGGCAAACTTTACAATCATATCGCTGGTGGCTAATTCAAATTCAGGATTTAGAACAATTTGATTAGCCTGTAAATATTGATTTACATATCTTCTTGTACTGGTATTATCTTCTAAACTAATAATAGGAAGCTTTTCTAGTTCCTTATATTCCAGTATTTTATCCTGTAAATGGCTAAACTTGTTACCGGCCACAAAAATATCTCTAATCTTTTTAACCCTTTTATAATGGATTCCTGATTTTGTTTGGAACGGCTCACTGATTACACCAAAATCGATTTTTCCCTCATATAAGAGAGTAAGGGTGTTGGGTGTAGGAGCATTGGTTACTACTACCTTTATACCCGGATACTTTTCATGGAAAGCTTCCAGATAGGGAAGAAGATAGAACTCCAGAGTCATATCACTGGCTCCGATTCTTATTTCCCCATGCTCTAGGTCCAGCATTTTCTTAAACTTTTCTTCCCCTAAACGTATATATTCATAGCCCCTTTTTACATAGGAAAATAACATCTCTCCCTCCGGAGTCAGCTTAACCCCTTTTGGCACCCTAATAAATAGGCTGCTGCCTAAACTTTCTTCCAAAAGTTTAATGGATTGGCTTACTGCCGGCTGAGAAATACAAAGTTCTTCCCCTGCTTTAGTAAAGCTACCTACCTTTGCCACATAATAAAAAATTTTATAATATTCCATATTATTAATCATATAATTTCTCCTTAATGGAGTACCTTTATCCATACCTTAACAGTATATCATAAGTCTTAAATACATAATAGACAAACACTTATAAATTTTAAAAACTATTTATAAGTATAGGTTAAAATTAAAATTGTATAAGAAAACCTGGGACTGTATTGACAAAGAATATCAATAACCATAACCTTAAAGAAGATACAATATTTTATTTGAAATTTCAATTATTTTGCTTGGGATTATAAAATTTTTATAAGCTCTAGAAAGGAGAAATTTATGTCCATAATTAAAATCACAGGATTAACTAAAGATTATGGCAACCAAAAGGGTATTTTCGACTTGACTTTCAATATAGAGGAAGGGGAAATCTTTGGATATCTAGGGCCTAATGGAGCCGGCAAGACAACTACAATTAGGCATCTTCTAGGTTTTCTTAAACCCGATAAAGGAGGCTCTCAGATTTTAGGTATGGATTGCCGCTTAAAAAGTGCTGAAATCATGAAGAATCTTGGTTATCTGCCCGGTGAGATAGCATTTTTTGACGGAATGAAGGGTATGGAATTTCTAAATTTTATGGGAGAAATGAAAGGACTTAAAGACACTAGTCTACGTGATAGACTGGTGGATATGTTTCAGTTAGATACTAAGGGAAGAATAAGAAAAATATTTATTCTTACCTTTGAAGATGCTTCATCTGCCACAGATTTTATAAATAATAGTCCCTTTGATATTATAGAAGCAAATAACAAGACCGTTAAATTAGGTATCTTAGGTAATGTAACTGAACTTATTAAAGCATTAGATAAATATAAAGTATTAGACCTTGATACTGAAAAAAGTAGCCTTGAGGATATTTTTATGCATTATTATGGTGATTTAAATATTAGTCAAAAGTCTGATTAAGAAATAGGAAGGGAGAGAATAAATGATTAGTAAACCTTTGTTAAAAGCTACAATTAAGCAAAATTTCATGATTTTTTTAATAATCCTTGCAGTACTTATGCTTTATCTGCCTATTATAATAGCAATGTATGATCCGGCCACACAGGATTCTTTAGAGGAAGTTTTAAATTTATTACCCCAGGGATTAATATCAGCCATGGGATTTAATAATTTAGGAACAAGTCTTCTGGATTTTATATCAAGTTATTTTTATGGTCTTCTTATTCTTCTACTTCCTATGATTTATACCATAATAATATGTAATAGAAGTATTGCTTCCCATGTAGATAAAGGTTCAATGGCATATCTTTTATCAACAGCTAATAAAAGAACAACAATAGCCAGGACTCAAGCTCTCTTTATAATAGTTAGCACAAGCATTATGATTGGCATAGTAACTTTAGTGGGAATAATACTTAGTAATATTATGTTTCCAGGAAAATTGGATGTTCCAGGGTTTTTATTATTAAACTTAGGGGCATTACTACTATACTATTCAATAACCGGTATAGGCTTCTTTGCATCTTGTCTCTTTAATGATACCAAAAACTCTCTTATGATAGGGGCCGGTATTCCTGTTGCCTTTTTAGTTATTCAAATGATATCGGATATAGGGGAAAAAACCAGCTTTTTAAAATATTTCACCCTCTTTACCTTATATGATCCAAGTAAAATAATTAGTGGTGATAGCTGTATTCTTCAATTTATTACTCTTATAATTATTGCAGTTCTTATGTACACCATAGGAATATATGTCTTTGACAAAAGAGACTTGCCTTTATAAATCACAAACCGCACATGGCCTAAGCCTGTGCGGTTTTATAATTCTTATTTCTTTTCTTCTTTGCTAACACATTTGGGTAATTTAGTAGGATAGTTTCCGGTAAAGCAGGCATCACAATAGCCCATACCCTTCCCTATAATATCATTTAACCTATCCAAAGCAAGATAACCTAAGGAATCTGCCCCAATCATCTGGCGGATTTGATCAATGGTGTTATTTCTGGCAATAAGCTGATCCCCTGTTGGTACATCTGTACCATAATAACAAGGATATAAAAAAGGAGGGGAACTAATTCTTACATGAACCTCGGTTGCTCCTGCCTTTTTTAACATCTTAACAATCTTTGCGCAAGTAGTTCCTCTTACAATTGAGTCGTCAATCATTACAACCCGTTTGCCTTCTACTACCTCAGGTAAGACATTTAATTTAATCCTGACACTTGAGGTACGGGCTGCCTGCTTTGGCTTTATAAAGGTTCTTCCAACATAACTATTCTTAACAAAGGCCATACCAAAAGGTATTCCCGACTCTAAGGCATAGCCTAGTGCCGCTGCATTTCCCGAATCCGGCACCCCTACCACAACATCAGCTTCTACAGGATTAGTCTGTGCTAGAATTCTTCCTGCCATTATTCTTGAATTATACACGCTGACACCGTCAATATGGCTGTCGGGGCGGGCAAAGTAAATATATTCGAAAATACATCTTGCATGGTTATTGGTACAAAGAGAGGTGTCTGAGTAAATTCCGTCTTTATTAATCATTACAACTTCTCCGGGAAGTACATCCCTGACAAACTCAGCATCCACAGCATTTAATGCAGCTGTTTCGGAAGCTAGTATATATGAACTTCCCTTTCTTCCTATACATAAAGGATGAAATCCAAAGGGATCCCTGGCTCCTATTAGCTTTCTTGGGCTCATAATAACTAATGAGTAGGCTCCCACTAACTTTTTCATAGCTTTAGTAACAGCCTCTTCAACCGTCTTAGAAGTTAATCTTTCCCTAGCTATATGATAAGCTATAACCTCTGTATCGATTGTAGTCTGAAAAATAGCACCGGTATATTCTAGTTCTTCCCTAAGCTCTTCCGTATTAATAATGCTGCCGTTTTGGGCAATACACAAGGTACCCTTAATATAGTTTAATACTAAAGGCTGGGTATTATGGATGCTATTTTCTCCGGCTCCCGAATAACGAACATGTCCTACACCTATATTGCCTTTTAAATTCTCCAAGCTCTCATCGGTACATACCTCACTAATAAGCCCCATCCCTTTACAGGACAATACTTTTCCTTTAGGCCCATTGGTATCACTGACAGCTATTCCACAGCTTTCCTGTCCCCGGTGTTGCAGGGCGAAGAGTCCATAGTATAAGGTGGATAGGACATCATTCCCGTCCAAATCATATACCCCTAAAACTCCACATTCCTCATGTATCTCATCAGTAATATAACTGTTTTCTTTATTCATGAGCCATTCATCCTTTCTAATTATACGGAAAATACTATTCCAATTCAAAAACTCTCTTTGCTACCATCTCTGCTGCATGTCCTGTCTCCAGACTGCAATATTTTTCATAAAAATCATCATACTTATCTTTGTATTCTACAATAATATTATCTATATTTTTAATTGCAGCTACAACTTCCTCATCAGTAAATAACAAAGGTCCCGGTACATCCTTTTCTATGTCCAAATAGAAGCCTCGAAGCATATCCCTATACTTATCCAAATCATAAGTGTAAAACAAAATAGGCCGTCTTAGATTAGCATAATCAAAGAATACTGAGGAATAATCAGTTATCAAAATATCAGATATGAGATACAACTCAGTAATATCATCATATTTACTTACATTAATGGCAAAATCTTCTACTCCTGTAGTGTCCAGATGATCAGCTATAAAGTAATGGGTACGAAGCAGTACAATATGATCATCACCCAGTTCTTTCTTTAATAATCCAAGATTTAGCTTTAAGGAAAATTTATATTCACCTCTGCCATAATACTCATCATCCCTCCAAGTGGGAGCATAAAGGATTATCTTTTTACCTTCAGGAATATTTAATTTTCTTTTTATATCTGCAGCTATTTCTTCCCTGTCAGGATGATACATCAAATCATTTCTTGGATAGCCATATTCTAAAATTTCTTTTTCATATAAAAAAGCACTTCTAAATGCTTTGGTTGAAAAATGATTTGCGGAGATTAGATAATCCCACAACCTTGATTGTTTGTAAAACTGTGCCTTATATAAAGGTGAAGCTGCCATAACCTCCTCTTGGTCAAAAACCAGTTTCTTTAAAGGTGTACCATGCCAGGTCTGCAAAAAGACATTCCCTTCTCTTTTTTTAACCCATTCCGGCTGACGGACGTTAAATATATTATACTTACACCTTGCCAGGTAATAAGAATAACGTATGCTAAATCTCTTAACCTTTATGGGATTATAGGGAATATCAATATCCTTATTAATTACCCAAATAAATCGATATTTACCGGGATAATTTTTACATAGATATTCATATATATATTTGGGGCTGTCTGAATAGCTTTTGCCGAAAAAGCTTTCACATATTACCCAATCATCCTTAACAGGTAATTTAATAAAATAATGCTGGTAAAGATAATATGATAATACCCGCCACTTCTTTCTGATTTTTCTTGCCTTATTATACCCTAGATGCAAATTCACATAAAGCACCAATTTTTTCACATTGCCCGATAGTAATGCTTTTACAATTCTTCTTTTATAACCTTTAAGCTTATTTATTATGGAGGGGTCTAGCTTTTTCATAGCATTCATTAAAATTTGAAATCTCTCGGTCCTCCATATCTTATTACTATTTCTTGCTATATTTCTGGCATAGGTCTTAGTAAAGGAAGTAATGAATTTTTTATCTATATAATTTCGTAAGACTTGGTTATCCCCTGCCAAATTCCTTGCCTCTTGATAGCTTTCCATATACTCGTAAAAGCTAACTTCTGTCTTTAGTTGCTTTAATGCAGGAAAATGTACGGGGTCGTTATGATTTCTTTTTACATATACAGCTTCTTCTACCTTATGGCAAAATCTTGCCAGTTTCAGAACTTGTACCATAAAGCCTAAATCAGAATAAAATAAATATTTCTCATTAAAAGAAATATTATGCTGATTAATAAAGTGACGATTTACTAAAAGACCGGTTACAGATACACCTAATAAACCTTTTCTAGATGTCAGCAAATTATAATATGCCCTGGACATATTCCTTAATCTTTCTTCTTCCATACCAGAAAAGGCAGCCATAAGTTCTTCTTCAATTCTAATCTCTTTTTTATTTAACTGGCTTCCATTATCTTCAGATTCAAATTCACTGTTTTCAGAATTCTCTTCCTCATCTTCTTCTTTCTTAAGGGAAGCAAGATAAACCTTTCTTTTAAACCATGTATAGGATTTTTTACCATAAGCACAATCTGCCTGCTCTTTCTCTACTGCATTTAATAAATATGTCAGGCTACCCTCTAAAATATAATCATCACTATCTAGAAAATATATATATTCACCTTCTGCCGCTTTAATTCCGGCATTTCTGGCTGCAGCAACACCGCTATAGCCTTTTAGAAACTTTGCATTCTCTACCTTTCCGAAATTTCGGTCCTTGATACCTCCCCCATTAAGCTTTACTATTTTTATATTTAGCTCCTCATATTCCTTTATAATCTGGCTTATATCTTCTGTGATATTATCCAGTACCAGAACCGTCTCAAAATCAGAAATTCCCTGGTCTTTAATACTTGCTAAACAATCCTCTAAAAAATGCGTTCCTCTGTGAAACGGTATGATGATACTTAACTTCATGTCTACACCATTCTTTCTAAGTTTTTTTAATCTGTTTTTTCGTTTGTTATAATAAGGCCGATGAGGCCATTTATTACTTTATTATAATACTTACTGACTTTGGGCCGTGAAAACAAGTAAGTTATAATTATAGATATTACAACTGCATAGGCCATATATAGATAGGGCTTATCATTTAATATCTCAAATTTTTCCAGTATTGGTACTATAAACAGATGAAAAATGTATACTGTCATTGTATTTAAACCAATCTTTGATATAAAGCTCTTGTTATCACTAGTTATGTTAATCAGTGCACCTATCATAAGTAAAGCTATAACATATATAAATATTCGATAAAACATATGCTCTACATCTGCTTCTTCAGGATATGGTAACTTTAAAAATAAATTTTTCACCTGAAATATATCATACTTAATTATACATACTGAGCAAATTCCTACAACTATAAAAATAAGCAAACTTATAATCTTTGGAATACGTCTGATTTTTTCAATATGCTCCTTGCGACAATAATAGCCCAATAAGAAAAAGGGAAGAAAAGCAAAGGTTCTTCCAAGAGCCATATAAGAAGCAAACTCCTTTGAAAATCCGCTAAGAACACCAAATACGAAACTAAAAGGTAGAACATATTTTATAGAAATTAAATCCTTTAAGAAAAATTTCCATAAAAACAATGCAAATAAATACCATAATCCCCATGTCGGTCTAAAGAACCTAAATCCAAAATACTGTTCCTTAAGTATTAACATTTTAAAAAGGTAAGTAGATAGATTTAGTATCAGATATGGCAAAAGTATGGTTTTAAATGCTTGAGTTCTGGCTTTGTCAGGGTTTTTAGAAAAATATCCTGATATAAAAGTTAAAGCCGGCATATGAAAGAAGTAAATAAAAACATAGATGATTTTAATAGCTGAATACTGGTCTTTCATCGATGTCAGCATGTGTCCGAATACAACTAAGAAAATCAGCACTCCTCTCATATTATCAAATAAATAATCACGGCTTTTCTCCTGTTGATTCACGGCTTCTTTCATATGTCTAGCTTCCATTTAATCCCTCCACCGAATATGAATTTACATAATACAGTATAAACATTTTTGATTTTAGCAGAGATATGACAAGGTTGCAATAATAAACTAGACTTTTGTCTACATATCACAATTTTTTCACATATTCACTATTGCTTACAAATATAGTTATATAATATCAAATCGGACCTGTGTTTTTATTTTACACAGGTCCAAAATAATTTATTTGTCTACATAAGCAGAACTATTTCGTTTTCATCCTTCATCAAAGATTCAGGAATATAGTTATCATCTAACTTCTCGCCATTTACATAGAATTCCTTATAACCGCTTTCCCCACCGGATTCATTTTTCACTTTAATATGAAGCATCTTTCCACGGAATTTTTTATCTATGGTTAATTCCTTCCATTCACTGGGTATGCTAGGGGCAATTCTTATGCCGTTAAGATCCGGTCTTATTCCCAGAATTCCCTCCACAGAACCTACCATAACCGTTGAAGCCGTACCTGTCAGCCAGTGTACATGTGCCCTTCCCTCAAAAGGACTATCCACACTTTCTATAAACTGTCCGTGAACATATGGCTCTAGTACCCGTATTTCTGCTTTGTCGTTCATGGCAGCCGGGCAAGCTTTCATAAAGTATTCAAAAGCACGGTTACCCCGTCCCAGTAATGACTCGGCTAAAATAATCCAACCCTGAGGCTGTGAAAATATACCGCCATTTTCTTTAGTGGAGGGATTAAACAGTATTGCTAAGGCTCCGTCAAATGCATGATCTACATATGAAGGTGCCATTACTCTTACACCATACTCAGTATTAAGCTCTCTATAAACACTATCTAGAGCTTTTTTTGCCTGTTCTTTTGTGGCAAGGCCAGAGATTACTGACCATGACTGTGGATTAAGCCACATGCTGGCCTCTGGATCCTTCTTAGAACCGATTACCTGACCGTCCTCCTTAAATCCACGGATAAAACGGTCATCCTCCCAACAATTTTTATTGATAGTATCCTTAAGTTCTTTTTGAACCTTGTCGATATAGGCAATATATTCTTGGTCATTTTTATCTAGGGCAATATCCCGGATAACAGACATAGCATAGTAAAGCTGTAATGCAACGAAAGTAGACTCACCTTTTTTGCCCAGACGCAGACAGTCATTCCAGTCGGCATGGAGGCCCGCAGGCATATTATGGGTACTAAGCCGCTCCATGGAAAAGTTGATAGCCCTTTTTAAGTGGTCATAAACTGTCCCTTCATCACGGTTAGCATAAGGAATAACCTCGTCCAAGAACTCCTTGTCTCCGGTCTCTGCCATATATTTGTATACGGTAGGGAATAACCAAAGGGCATCATCAGCACGATATGCCGGATGACCGGTTGCCTGTACATAAGAAGCATCATCGGGAGTATCCTCATGGCCGGCATTGTGGTCAAATTTTACCAGAGGAAGTCCTCCCCCGTTATCAACCTGTGCCGAAAGCATAAACCTTATCTTATCCTTTGCCATGGCAGGATCCAAATGGATAATTCCCTGAATATCCTGTACTGTATCCCTATATCCATAGCCGTTACGTAATCCGCAATAGATAAAGGAGGCTGCTCTAGACCATATAAATGTTATAAAGCATTGATATGCATTCCAGGTATTTATCATTACGTTAAACTCCTGGCTCGGAGTATTTACTTGGAAGTTAGCAAACTTACCATGCCAGTAGTCCTTCAATTCCTTAAGCTCTTTATCGATAGTGCTTAGATCTGAATATGAATCAAGAATTTTTGTAGCCTCTTTATCATTTTTTTGTCCTAGGAAGAAGGCAAACTCCTTACTTTCACCGGCTTGTAATTCTATCTTTGTATGTATAGCCCCACAGGCATTGGAATTATAATTTAGTGTATTATCACAGTTTCCACGCTCTACTGCTATGGGATTATGATAGCTTCTGTACGCACCGATAAAGGATGATTTATCTCCGTTATATGAAGTAATCGGTGCTCCAACCAGACCAAAGAATCTTTCCCTATTATTGGTGCCTTCTTCATTTTTCATATCATTTTCATTGACAGTTTGAAGAATTTTATTACCTTTTAGATAGGTTCTTGTTATAAATAATGTATACTGCAGATTTACCTGGTCATTTTCATAAAAGCTTTCATTGGTAAATTCAATATATCCGAAAGCTGATATTTTTCTTGGTCTGTCACTATTGTTTGTTATTTTTACTTTCCATACTTCATGGGTTTTATTTAAAGGGACATAATATAATACCTCTGAACTAATGTCCTTATATCTCCCTTTTATAGTGGTATATGCCATTCCGTGACGGCACTCACTTTGATATTTATCATACCCTTCACCTAAAGGCTTTCCTACAGGCTGCCAAGATGCAGACCAGTAATCATTGTCCTCATCATCCCTTAGATAAATATATCTTCCGGGCTTATCCTCCTGGTTAAATATGTAGCGGGATATACGTCCATTGGCACCGCTTTTTACAAAGCTGTATCCCCCGGCATTATTGGATATAATAGCTCCGTACTCAGGAGACCCTAAGTAATTGGCCCAAGGGGCCGGAGTATCAGGTCTTGTTATAACGTATTCCTTACTGGCTTCATCAAAATATCCGTATCTCATATAACCACTCCTTTATTATTATTTTTACTCCCTAATGTAAACTTAACTAATAACGGTTGATTTCTCCCCCTATTTCCATGTTCTTATTTCCATATTCTGTAGTTGCCGCTTAAAGCAAGTAAAGCAAATAGATATAGACAGTTGTCATAATAGCGGCGCACCCCTTTTCGAAGTGGTGTATTCCAGAATAATTCAACACATTCCCTTAAGTTTTTTGTATCATTGGCTGCCAGTGCCGCCTGTGCATTGGTAGCTATAATTGCAACAGGGTGAAGTGCCGGCTCATCTAATATGGTACCGTCAATCTTATAGACCCTATCGATTTTCCCCTTAGCTGTTTCGCAAAAGAAAGCCTGTATCTTATCGGCACAATCCCTCTGCCACTCATCAGCTGCAAACCAAGCATAGTCTAGACCAATATTGGCAGCAACCCGATATGAATCGCTATAATATCTGTCTCTATTATCAAAAGTAACCGGTGTCCCATCATAATGGGCATATTCCGGAGCAAGTCCGGTTACAGGATGGCAGGCTTTATGTAGATATTCCCTGCTGGCCTTGGCCGCCTCCTTCCAAAACTCTCTATCCTCTTCATTTGCCCATAAAGCAAATAATTCATAAAAATGAGGCAGATGATAAGAGGGATCTGTAAAATTAAAATTAGGAACAAATTTAATCAGCTTATTGGAAGGCTCCCACATAGGATAGCCGGGCTTTCCATCTTCACCTTTATGAATACATTCATGGAGGATAGCCCTTGCCTCTTTGGAATAATTATAAATGCCCT